>JAEIGA010013531.1_pt1 | contig 12422 bp, 8 predicted proteins | sample 9270691 | NCBI WGS metagenome assembly JAEIGA01 (sample SAMN17057246, study PRJNA624740) | gut metagenome | biome: biome; isolation source: fecal sample | host: Bos grunniens | place: China: Xizang | collected 2019
CTGCCACAACGAAATCTTCACACCCGATACCTTGGTAGAGAACCAAAGCATGATGGGGAAGTAGTAAAAGAAGAGCATTACAAACAGTAATACTACTCCTATTAAAACGAACGGTGTCATAGGGCTTTAGTTTTTAAGTTTTTAGTTATTGAGTTTTAGTGTTGGCCTTTGATTATAATTTCTTCACCATGATGATGTTCTCCACGATGCGCTCCACGACGATGGGCGTATTTTCGTCGAGCAGTCCATCACATGACTTCACCTCGATGATGCTGTCGTTGATGAGGGCGTTGCCGATGAGGGCGAGGCGTGTGATAGCGGTGCCGGTGTCGCCTACCTTTACCTGCTTGCTGGCCTCTGAGGCTACGGTAGAGTCAATCTCCTTTTCTAACCCGAGCTTGTCGATGGCACGGCTACGCAATACAAAGGTGATGACCAATGTTGCTGACAATAACGAAACAAACAAGGTGATGAAGCCGGCCAAATTGCCTAACTCTGTAAAGGCATAATAGTTGGCATAACTAAATGAGGCTATAGCACCCAGCCCTGCAATGCCGAATCCTGGGATGAGCAGCATCTCCACCACCATGAGCACAAGGGCTACGATGATGAGGGCAGCGATGAATGTAATACTTAGTGACATGATGTGAAATGTTTATTATTTCTTTATATAAGTGATTTCAAGGTTGCGTATGTTCATGGGCATAGCAGCTACTTCGGTCTCGAGCTGTTCGTATTGCTGCTCCATGTGCAGTATTTCGTCGGTCATCTTACGGCGCTCTACGGCCGATGACTGTGTATAGCGCGTGCGCTTATCTTCGAGTTGCTGGCTCAGCTTGCTAAGCTGTTCTTGCTTGTTGCCCCAACTGATGTAGAGCTGGCGAGCCTCGGGAGACTTGAAATCGTCCAGCGAGTGGTAGTCTGTGAAGTCATCAATGATGAAGGTGAAAGCAGCTTTTTTCTCTTCGGTAGAGCTGCTTAAAGAGAGTCTGAGCAGTGCCTGCTCTGCCTTACGGATAGCTTCGGAATTGGTCTGTGTGGCTGCAATACTTTGTATGCGTGCAGCTTGCATGATATCCAGATGGCTGTCTGTGTCGTAATCGTAATATTGTTTTGCTGCATTGGGTATAAATGTGTATATGCATACCGTGCTGTCTGACTGGTTGCGGTCGGTAGCAAACCAACCGAGGTTATTGACCTCGTCAATAGTCATCATGTAGTCGTTGGCTGATGAATTGAAGGGCATGCCCAAGTTCTCGGCTACTAGATAGCGGTCCGAGGCGCTATTGTAGCGCGTTACATAGATGTCGTATCCGCCTAATCCGTCGGGATTGTTGTTGGCGAAGTAGATAGTGATACCATCCGACATTATGAAGGGGTAGTTGTTGTCACCTTCAGGCAAACCGTTTAGTAGGGTGGGCTTGCTCCAGTCTTCGAGCATCTTATAGCTCATGTAGAGCTGCAAGCGACCGTTGTTGTCGGCATCGCTATAGTAGATTTTATCACGCATCTCAGTACGGTAAGCCGTGCCCTCGATTGATGTATTTCCGCCTACAAGCTGGCGGGTGGTGCCTATGGTACCACTCTCGTTACCCAGATGGTATGCTTCAAGGAACTGTGACTTGGAAATCACTAAACTATCGACGATGATAACCTTCTCTACTCGTTTGATGTATCTGAATTCGCGGCGTACTCTTTCGAGTTTGTGTGTATATTCCACGAAACGTTTGTCTTCAGGATTCACCTCGTCAAGATATATCTCATAGTTCTCTATAGCCAAATCGTAGTCACCATCAGACAGGTAGTAGTCTCCGATGTAACGGTAGGCATTCTCTACTTCGGCGTCGACGGCTTTCTTTAGATAGGGGAGTGCCTTGACGTGCTCGCCCGTCTCGTTTAGACACACACCATACCAATAGTTTAAACTGCCACTCTTGGGGTTACTCTTGATTAGTTTGGCAAAGGCGGGCTTGGCCTTCTCATATTCTCCGTTGGCAAACCATTTTTTAGCTTGTGTCTGGCTCTGCCCGAAAGTGGCAAGGCTCAAGCATATGCAAAGAAAGGTCAATAAATATCGTTTAGGTGTTCTTATTCTCATTTTATACCCATTTATATATAGTATATGGCGAAGTTAGTCATTTTTATTGGTATATTGATACAAAAAGAGAAACAATTTATAAATTTTATATTTTTTGATGTAATTTTGCACTCAATATCAGTTTATGAGTGGGTAAAACCCTGTTAACTCACGAACTCAAAACTTACAAACATAAAACATTTCTCATGGCCCAACACACCGAAGAAGAACAGCTTATGCATCGTCTCCGTCACAAGTTTCACAAGACTGCGGCAGAGTATTCTCTCATTGAGGAAGGCGATCGCATATTGGTGGCTGTGTCGGGTGGTAAAGATTCGCTGGCACTGCTCGAACTAATGGCAGCTCGGGTAAGAGTACTCAAGCCTCGCTTCAGTATTGTGGCTGCTCATGTGGTGATGACCAATATTCCGTACCAGTCAGATACGGAATATCTTGTCAACTTTTCCCGTGACTTGGGTGTAGAATTGCATGTGGTCGAGACTTCGTTTGATGCTACGGGCGACACTCGCAAATCACCTTGTTTCCTCTGCTCATGGAACCGCCGTAAGGCACTCTTTGAGACTGCCAAAAAGTTTGGATGTAACAAAATAGCACTTGGTCATCATCAAGACGATGTCCTTGTAACCTTACTTATGAATATGACCTTCCAGGGGGCCTTCTCTACCATGCCGCCTGCACTGAAGATGAATAAGTTTGACATGACCATCATCCGTCCCCTCTGCCGCATTGAGGAACGCGATATCCAGCGCCTTGCCGAGTTGCACGAGTATCGCAAACAGCAGAAAAACTGTCCTCACGAGCATACTTCGAATCGTAGTCGCATGGCTGAAGTGTTGCATACTCTTGATCAACTCAATCCCGAAGCCCGTTACAACCTTTGGGGGAGCATGACCAATGTGCAAACCGACCTGTTGCCACCAAAGGTGGACTAACGCTCTGATAACTTAGTAATTTATAATAAAAAACACAGAAATTTACTCTTATGCGTGGAATTGGAACAATCCTTTTGCTTATCGTATCAAACATCTTCATGACTTTTGCTTGGTATGGACATCTCAAGTTGCAGCAGATGAAGCTCGTCTCTGACAACACACCTCTTTATATCATTATCCTAATCAGCTGGTTCTTGGCGCTTTTCGAGTATGCTTGTCAGGTACCAGCCAATCGTATTGGTTTCGTTGGAAATGGCGGTGCCTTTAGCCTTATGCAGCTAAAGGTGATACAAGAGGTTATCTCTATTGCTATCTTTACCCTCTTTACCATTGTCTTTTTTAAGGGGGAAACCTTGCAGTGGAATCATTTTGTGGCTTTTGGCTGCTTGATTGCTGCTGTTTTTTTCGTGTTCTTGAAGTGAAAAGTGAGGATATTTGCATTGTTTTGTCAGAAAAATAGTATCTTCGCACTGATATTATGTATAATGACTAATACAAACACACAAATGTTATGAGAAAACTATTCAGTCTCGTGGCACTACTATGTGCCTTGCCTATAGTAGCGCAACGTCAAGCTACTGTGACGCTCCAACCGGAGGAAGCGAAGAACGTTATCAGCCGTCATATCTACGGCCAGTTTGCCGAACATCTAGGAACTTGTATCTATGGTGGTCTTTGGGTAGGCGAAGATTCTTCTATCCCAAATACTCAGGGTTATCGCAACGATGTGTTGAATGCACTCAAGGAACTCAGCATTCCTAATTTACGCTGGCCAGGCGGATGTTTTGCCGACGAGTATCACTGGATGGATGGTATCGGTCCGCGTGAAAACCGACCCCGCATGGTCAACAACAACTGGGGTGGTACAGTAGAGGACAATAGCTTCGGAACTCACGAGTTTCTCAATCTCTGTGAACTTCTAGCATGTGAGCCTTACGTGTCGATGAACGTAGGTAGCGGCTCGGTAGAGGAGACAGCCAAATGGGTGGAGTATATGACTGCTAAGGATGGTCCCATGGCTAAGCTGCGCAAGGAGAATGGTCGCGAAGAGCCCTGGAAGGTGAAGTATATCGGTGTGGGAAATGAAAGCTGGGGATGCGGTGGTAACATGCGTCCTGAGTACTATGCTGACCTCTATCGTCGTTATCAGACCTATTGTCGCGAGTACAATGGTAATCAACTCTTCAAGATTGCAAGCGGTGCCAGTGACTATGATTACAATTGGACTGAAGTGCTCATGCGCAATGCAGCTGGTCACATGCGTGGCCTCTCATTGCACTACTACACAGTGCTCACATGGAGCGGCAGCAAGGGATCGGCACTCCACTTCAATGAGGATGACTACTACTGGTGCTTGGGTAAATGTCTCGGTATCGAACCGGTGTTGAAGAAACATATGGAGATTATGGACCGTTATGATAGCCGCAAGCGTGTAGGCCTCATGGTCGACGAGTGGGGCACATGGTGGGATGAGGAGCCGGGTACCATACGCGGACACCTGTTCCAGCAGAATACCATGCGCGATGCTTTTGTGGCTGCACTCTCGTTCAATGTGTTCCACAAGTATACTGACCGCATTCAGATGTGTAATATTGCACAGATTGCCAATGTGCTGCAATCGATGATTCTCACTCAGGGTGATAAGATGGTGCTTACTCCTACTTACTATGTCTTTAAAATGTATAAGCCTCACCAGGATGCGACTTTCATTCCCATGGAGCTTACATGCGATGAGATGAAGGTGAAGAACGAGCGCTACCGTCCTGGCCGCTCTGACGAAGAGCCTACACGTACTCTTCCCATGCTGAGCGCTACAGCATCAAAGAATGCCGAAGGTGTTATTCATATCTCACTGGCCAATGTGGATTTGAAACAGAAGCAGGAGGTTACTATCAACCTTGCAGACTTGAAGGGCAAGGTAGTGAGTGGAGAAATTCTCACCTCAAAGAATATCGGCGACCACAACTCTTTTGAGCATCCCGATGTAGTGAAGACTGTTGAGTTTAAGGGTGCAAAGATTACTAAGGAGGGTCTTAAGGTGACACTTCCTGCCATGAGTATTGTGACCCTCGCTATTAATTGACAGGAGTGCTCTCTTTTGAGAGTGTGAAAAAACTAAATCTAATCAATTAGGGTGTGCCAAACCAATTGGCACACCCTATTCTTATATCGCTCACATTATTAGAATTCCTCCACTTTACGTCTGCATAGTGAGGTCAGCTTGCAATATTTGCAGGCATCCTTGTTGGACGCTGGGGTGTAGGGTACATCGCTGTTGAATATCTCGTCAATCGTGCGGGTGAGTAGCGTGGCAAACTCATCGCTATATGGGCTGTAGTCGGTTACGGCACAATTGTTGATGATGATGTTCGGCTCGAAAGTTTCGTCAGAGGTTTTACGCACGAAAAGTAGTGAAGGGGCCATTTGTGCGTATTCCTGCTGCAGCAGATGAGCGTAGTAGAATGCCTGGAATACATAGCCGTCGCGCTTGTCGTTATAGAATAGGTCTTCTACCTTTTTTATTGTCTTTTGCTTGCCGCCCGTCTTGTAGTCGATGATGCGTGTGATGCCCTCTTTGCAGTCGATGCGGTCTACGGTGCCGCCCAACAGGATAGGTAAAGCAATACCATGGCTCTCTATGGTTATGGGATGGTATACAGGTCGCTCACTCTCGATGTATTGGAACGGTGTACGACGCTTGTCGAGTGTGAGTAGCATGATGAGGTACCTCTTGATGACATGGCGAACGATGAGTTGTGTTCCGTTATAGGGTAGGGCAGTGTCTTCTGTCGTGTGAAAGAAGTCTTGACGGAAGGCCTCGTCTACAATACGTTCAATGACCATTTCGTCTTTGATGAGTGCTTCTATCTCAAAATCATGTACCATGTTGCCACGCTCAGTGAGGCGGTCGTAGGCCAGTTCGGCACTTTTGTGAAATAGGGTACCGAAGTGGGCTACATCGACATCGGCTTTCATCTCTTCGGGTGGCGTGAGTCCCTCTACATGTTTGAGATAGAATCGCAGACGGCAGTCGAGATAGTCATTGATTGCTGATGGCGATAGTCTGTAGTTGCGTTTGCGTTTTTTGTCATAGCGGAAGTGCTCTTGTAGCTTGCGTCGTGTCTCATCAGTTTGTTTGATGACGATGTCGCTGGGCATTTCGGGGCGAGTGTCGGCTTGTATGGCTTGTGGAACAAGTAGTCCTGGGAACTCTACTTGCAGCTGCATGAGGAATCGAGATGGCTCTTGTTTGTTCATGCCATCAGTGCCGTCATTGTAGACGATGGTCACATGCTGGGCACGTTGTATCATGCGGTAAAAATAATAGGCGTATACCGCATTTTGGCGCATTAATGTAGTCATCCCGAAGGCCTCGCGCAGGTTGTAGGGTATGAATGACGCTTCGTTGCCTCGCTTGGGCAGTTTGCCTTCGTTGGTCGAGAGCAATATCAGGTGGCGGAAGTCAAGGTTACGTGTTTCGAGTACCCCCATCACTTGCAGACCTATAGCTGGCTCACCGTGAAATGGTATGGTGGTCTGTTTCATCACGCGTCCTATGAGGCGCACCAATGTCTGTAACCTTATGTTGAGCGTTCCATCGTCAAGCATAGAACGAAAGCTCTCGATGAGCTGGTGCATGCGGAAGAGTGCCTCTTCGTAGAGTTGGGCATATTCCTCACTGCTCTCTTTAGCAAAAAGGGTTCCGAGGGTGTCAATCAAATTACTCATGTAATTGAGCAGGGAGGCATTGTCTGCATGGTGTACAAATAGTGTTCCCATTGTGGGATGTGCAGCTAATTGCTCAGCAGGAAGGTACAGACGGTTTTGTTGCTGCAGTTCGCGGCACCACTTTTCGGCTTCGCCATAGAGGCGTTGTGTGTAAGGATGCATGAGCAGTTGGCGCACATGATCGAGCATATACATTGCTTTCTCATCGTCGTATCCCTTGGTGTGCAGGTTAAGATAGGTGTTGATAAGGGTGTACACGGGTGTTTGCGTCAGCTTGAATCCCATGGTGACATTCACATTTCTTACCTTATCTGTTGGTAGGGCATGTAGTACAGGCAGAGCAATGTCCTCGTTGCATAGCACTACGGCTGTCTCTTTCTCGCATTCTGTTGTGTGATGCTCGTTGAGCCATTGGTACAGGTAGCGTGCTTGGGCATTGTCGGTAGGTGCACTGATGTAGGTTATCTCGGGCAATTGTGCGAGATTATCGTAGAGTGAGTCGTCAGTGAGTGCATTGCCATAGCGGGCTATGTTCTCGCGCACAAATTCGCCTGCCTCATGCATGGGGTTGTCATAGTAGTAGTGATCGTAATCCCAGTAAAAGAGTGCCTTCCCACTCTCTTTCAGACGGTCGAAGAGACGACTTTCTACCTTGTTCAACACATTGAATCCCACCACGATGTAGCGGTCATAGGTGAGTGTTGCAGGGTCGAAGTGTTCTATCGCATCGCGATATAGCATACCTTCATAAGCCATGCCTTGTGCTTGTAGTGTATGGCGTAACTCCTTATATATACTGCCCATCACTCGCCACAACTCTATGAATCGGTCTTTGAGCTCAGAACGCTGTTCGTCAGTTCGGAAGTTTACAAAGAAGCGTTCAAGCACCTCTTTCTGTTCGTCAGTGAGGAAGTCAAAACGGCTGTTGATAGATTTTATATCAGAGAGGTTAACAAAGAGGTTGTCGGCCTCTACCATATTTTTATCTATATCATCAAAGTCTGAAAGCATCAGTTCGCCCCAATAGTAGAAGTCGTCGAGTGGTTCTGTACGATGTGTGTGATTGTTGAATATGCTGTGTAGTGTACACACTTGGCGTATGGGTGTTTCGATGGTGAGTGACGACAATTGGGCAAACAGTTCGCTGATGGTGATGTACGAGGGAGCCCATAGCGGATGTCCTGCACATTCAGTAAGGTATTGGTTCATGAAGAGGCCTGCTCGCTTACCGGGAAACACCACAGCCGTACGGCTCAGGTTGTCACCGAAACGGTGGTATATATCTTCTGCTACTGCTTTGAGGAAAGGTTTCATCGTATATGTTTTGTCAGTTATTTATCTGTGTTGTTGACGCCATATACCTCACTATGTAGGTTTTGGGCTATTTGTGCTAAGTCCGGTTCTGAAAGGGTTCCCATTAATCTCAGAGATACTTCCGACCGGTCAGGAGCATAGGAGGGTTGTATATATTCGTAGTCGTAAAGGATTAGACCACAGCGCTCATAGAAACCTATGCGGCGTAAAGCAATCACATCGGTTGGCGGCTCTACTTCCAGCACGATAGGCATCGACTGTGTGTGAATGAAGGCTTTCAGTACCGAGGAACCATATCCCATCGCACGTAGTGAAGGATCAATAGCAAAGTGTTCAATATAGATATAGTCGGAAAATTGCCATATGGTGAGCAGTCCTATGCAACGCACGTTGTCTTCGACAAGTGCCATGGCACGATATCGCTTCTCCTCAGCTATGAGGCGGGCAATGTCGTTTGTGGGGCGTTGCTCGTCAATCGGAAACGACTCTCCGTATATGGCCATGAAGGTAGCCCAATGCTTGTCTCTGGTATGTTGTATGTGGTGAAAGCTGATCATAGGACGGGGATGATTTTATTGTCGTAGCCATACCATACATATCCCTCCACATGGTTGTGTCCCATATTGTGCAAGAGTTCAATGTAGCGCTCTACCTGTTCTATATGGTCTTGATGTGGACGGGCAAACTTGAAATCAACAACTATCATGCGTTCTCCGTTGCGCATCACCCGGTCGGGCCGTAGATTGTGGGTTTGGCCATCGCTACCGGAGAAGATGATGTTACATTCGTTAAACAGTTCATATTTGCCAGAGAACCAATCAGCCGCTTGCGGATGGCTCAAAGCACGATGTACGATTGAGGCTATTCGTTGGCTGGCCTTCTTGTCAATAATTCCTCGGCGTATGAGCTGGTCGATGGCGCTATCAGCATCCTTAGCGGTACGCATCATAGAGAATACCTCATGGAGCAGCAATCCTTGGTTGAGATAGTGTTGCTGTGTAGACTCCTCATCGGTAATGGTGGAGGCGATATAGCGCTTTGATTGATTTGACTGTCGGAACTTCACGGAGAGTGGTGCGCTATGCATCGATACTGCAATTGGTGTAGCTTCGGCCTCGAGTGGATTCAGTTTCTTATTTTGTTTTTGGGGTTTATTGTTGCTGTTGTGTTGCGAACGAGAAGCCTTGATGTTCCACTCGGTGTCTCCAAACTCAAGCATAGTGCTACCATCCATGCCTAATGCTTGAGAAATGAGCGTACCTACACTGTTGATTGATGTGGGGTCCGTGGCTTTCTTGTCATCCTTAGAGTCTGACTTAGGAGCACTCTTGAGGATGAAAAGGTTTTGGCGAGGACGTGTGCAAGCTACGTAGAGCAAGTTGTAGTTGTCTACTACTTGTTTAAGCCTCTCGTCATCATGTTCCGAAGCAAATATGGACTCTTGCATCTTGGCACTATATTCAATGGGTATTGTGGCGAGGCTTCCAGCAAGTGGATCGTCGCTATGTACCCAAAGTGTGCTTTTGTACTTGTTAAGTTCCCACTCGCAGTAGGGGAGAATAACAGTATGGAATTCCAATCCTTTAGACTTGTGTATGGTCATAGCCTCAATACCTTCAGCGGCTCCTGCAGGGATGGCTGCATGGTGCAGCTCGTCGTCCCAATAAGCGAGCAGTTCATTGATGTCGCCAGCTGATTCGCTGCAGTAGGTGAGCAGACGGTCAAAAAAAGCCATTACATAGCCGGCTTCGTGGGTCAGCGTTTCAAGGTTGAGGATGCGGTATAGTTCTTCGGCCAATTCATAGAGAGGTTTTTGTCGCAAGAATGCATATTGTTCAATGAAGGCAACGGGAAGTCCATATCCTTCTGCTTCGAGCATGAGCAGTTGTGACGGTTCTATTCCGTCGGCCAACACAGCTCGGTGGTAATCCAGTGCAAGCTGCACTAAAGCTGGACGGTGCCCATTATCAGCGAGCCAACGCAGTGCGCTGATGAGCATGTTCACGGCTGTTGAAGACTCCAGCAAATAAGCCTCGGCCGAGAAGATGCGTATGTCGGCATGGTGGCGAGCCATATAGTCGACCATGTAGGATATCTGCTTGTTGCCACGTACGAGAATCGCTATCTGTTCATCGCGTATGCCAGCTTGATGTAATTCGTCGATAAGTGTAGCCACCTCGCGGCACATGGCGTCTTTGGCCGACTCATCGTCATTGGGTGTCACATCAGTGATACGTACATAACCTCCCGAATTGCCATCACACCATTTCTGCGCCACGTCGCTATAGGCTTGTAGCAGGGTGCTGGCATGTTGTTGGCCAAGGAGATTGGCCAGTAAGGTGTTGCATCGCTCGAAGAGGTGATTGTTGAAGCGCACAATCTCTTCTTTACTACGGCGGTTGGTGTCAAGATGATGTGTCTCTGAAGGGGTATAGGCTTTGAGCACTTCGGTAACCTCTTCGTTCAATATGCGCCAGTCGCTTCCACGCCAGCGGTAGATAGCTTGTTTCACATCACCCACAAGTAAGCTATTGTGTCCGGCCGAGAGTCCTTCGAGCAGTAAGGGGAAGAAGTTGTCCCACTGCATGCGTGAGGTGTCTTGAAACTCATCAATCATGATGTGGCGTATGTAGTAACCCAATTTTTCGAATACAAAGGCTGAGTCGCCCGTTTGCATGCGGCTTAGCATTTGACATGTGTCAGCTAACAGAAATCGGTTAGCTTCTTTGTTGAGTCCCAACACACGTTCGTGTATAATATTGATAAGTTGTAGTTGGTCGAGATGGTGGCGTATGATGTCACAGGTATTGATGACAGGTACACATTCGCAACAGATGCGATGCGTCTCGATGAGGTGGGGGATGAGCGTACTGCTTGCCAGGGAGAGTATCACATTTCTGTTAGGAGCAGTCTTTCCAACCCAACCATTGGGTTCAAGTGAGGCTGTGAGTGCACGTCCTTTCAGTTCGGTACTGTATTCGCCTTTTTGTATTTTTATATAATATCCACATACTCCGCCCTTCTTGTTTAAGAAGTCGTCGATAGTCAATCCATTGTCATTGATGAGTGCAAAGAATTCGGTAGCTCGTTTCTCTATGCGCTTGCTGGCCATTTCGCGTTGTTTTCCCAACGTAGTGCGGAGGTCTTTGATTAGCGCATCGCTTTCGAGCTGACAATGCAGGGCATCAGCCTGTCGCTGATAATCTTCATTGTGTATATTAGTGGCAAATCCCTTGAGCTTGTCGGTGATGTTCCATGGTTTACCATCTTCAATTTCAGCACTGATATGATTCTGTATCCAGCTTAATGTTGCATCGTTGTGCTTAAGTTCACGCAAGAGCATATCTACCGCTTCGCTGATGACTTTGCGCGTGTCTAACTCAATGGTCATACCTGTGCCCAACTCCAGCTCGCGTGCTAATCCGCGCAGCACCGATTGGAAGAAACTGTCAATGGTCTCTATGCGGAATAGACTGTAGTCGTGTACCAGCAGAGCGAGTGCTTGAGCGGCATGGCTGCGTATGGTGTTTTCGTCAAGTCCGGTTACCCGCTTCACTTCCTCAAAGTAGGGTATGGCATCCTCTGTGTTGTGAGCAATGCCATAGAGCTTGCCTAAGATACGCTGCTTCATCTCAGCTGTAGCCTTGTTGGTGAAGGTTACAGCCAATATGTGACGATACTCCTTCGGATTCTCTATGAGCATACATATATAGTTAACAGCCAATGTAAATGTTTTGCCGCTACCTGCCGATGCCTTGTATATATGAAGGTGGTGATTCATTGTTTTAAAGGGATATATTCGTAGGTCAAAGATACGGCTTAAATCTGACCAGTACAAATTTATCAATTATTATTTCTTCTCCATCTGACGAGAAAAAAATGACGGCTCCCCTTATCACTAAGAGGAGCGCCCGGATAGATTGAATGATTAAGAAAAAGTTATTTATGTAAGGTAGCAGCTGTTGCTGTTGCTCAATGATACAACATGCTACAAACATAATTGTTCGCGACGGAAGAAAAAAAATACGGGCATCTCTGCCCGTATTTTTATAAAGATAAGGATGTCTGTTTATTGTACACCTACCATTGACACCTCAATCTTGTTGCCCTGCTTGAGGAGGCTCTTGGCAAACTTCTTCAAGTCGTCGGTGGTGATGCTGTTGAGCGTCTTCTCATAGTCAGTGTAACCATCATAGCCGAGAGCAATCTCGTTATGCAATTGGTTAGCCCAGTATGAGTTCTCCTTCTGGTTTTCGGTATACTTCTTCAGCATATACTCGCGCACTTTGTCGAGATCCTTCTGGCGGGGACCCTCCTCGGCAAACTTGTGCAGGAGGTCTACAGCCATA
>JAEIGA010013532.1_pt1 | contig 12421 bp, 19 predicted proteins | sample 9270691 | NCBI WGS metagenome assembly JAEIGA01 (sample SAMN17057246, study PRJNA624740) | gut metagenome | biome: biome; isolation source: fecal sample | host: Bos grunniens | place: China: Xizang | collected 2019
GGGGATTTCGTATGTTAAACCCGTATCCAGTGTCTTTTCGCTACCTCTAAACGCATTTGCGTTGTAGGTTACATAGAGCTTACCAGACAAGGTGTTAACCACAAATGTGGCATTGCGACCAAACGAGCCGCTGGGTAAGAACTGTCTTACAGAGTACTGAACACCATCAATGGTAACGGTGGTGCCAATATCCTGCATGACGCTGGTTTTTGCTTCTTCTGCTTCCTGTCTTTCAGTCATGATGAATGCACTGAAAATCAGAGCAAACGCGAGAATAAGGGCGACAGCCCACCAAAAGACCTCGCGATTTTCTGCCCACCAAGTGGTCTGGTAGGCGTGACCGTAATCATCATATCTTGTGTACATGTTATTATCCTCCTTCAGGTATGTACAGATTAGTTAGTAGGGACGATAGTATTGGTGCCATCCACAACAATGTCACCTTCGTAAATTAAGCCGGTATCAAATGCATACGCAACACCCGACTTTCCATATGTCGCGTAGACATAGAAAATGTGCATATTCACGCGGTTGACAACGAAATAGGAATAGTTGTCGTTGCAGATGATTTGGTCGGTATTCTGATTGTAGAACATCATGGATGCATTCCATTCGACACCATCAATCGTGACAACGTCACCAACCTTAACGAACATGGGGTTTGCGACATCGACAACTTCAGGAATAGTAGGAGCGGGGGTTTCGGTGGTGGAAGAACAGGCGCACAGGGACAGGATGACCAGCAAGGTCATGATAATAGCGGTGAACTTTTTCATAGTGATAACCTCTTTCTGTCAGTTAAATTAAGTTGGTTTAAGGTTGTTGGCGTTTCTCACGCTGGATTATTCCGCATCCTGCAGATGCAGAATGGGGATGATGTACCCATTGACCTCGAGGGTGTCTTCTTTCCAGTACAAGCCGGTGCTTAGTGCCCTTGAATAGTCGTGATGTTCCTCAATGACAACAATTTCACCAGTCATGCGATTAACATAAAAATCGCCGAGGTATCCACCGCCGAATGCGCGGGTGGATACTTTTTGACCTTCAAAGGTCATCGTGTCACCAATACGGATAAAAATAGCCTCGGGGTTGTGTTCTTTCAGAGGTTGTTCTTCGGTAGACGCAGAAGTGCAAGCGCACAGGGACAGGATGACCACCAGGGTCATGATAATAGCGGTGAACTTTTTCATGATGATACTTCCTTTCAAGTATAAGAATTCAGGTTAGTTAGGGAGCTTGCCATCGTAAATCATGATGGTGCCATCGGGATTGTACAGAGGGATGAAGTCAGCACCGGAGTTATCGCCGCCATCGTAGTAATACAAATACACGACTTTGGAATACCGGTCAACGACGTAGGCAGAACGAGTGGTGTTAATGTTGCTGGAATCGAACTTGGGTGCATAACCATTCAGATTTACGTCGATTTCAACAAAGCGATTGGGGATAGTAACGGCGTTGTCTTCGGATTCGGCAGTGCATCCGGTAAACAACATAGCGAGCATGGAAACGACCAGGGCGATTACCAGGATAGCGGAGATTTTGTTAAAGTTTTTCATAATTGTACCTCTTTCGTGTTTGTATTTTTGGGTTTACAGATGGGTAACTACATAGGGATTTTTTCACACAGATTCCATTTCTTAGACGGGCATGTGACTTGTGATTGCGGAGAATCTGACATCGGAACGCAGCATAGCCTCAATGACAGCGTCAATGGCGGCATTTTCCTCCATTTGAATACTGCTATGGACATGCATGAACTTCGTGTGGCGAGGGGTAACGATGGTGCGAACGGGCACGCGCTGGGGCAACCGGACATTGACTTTGGGCATATTTGCAGGAATAAGCTGGGAGGTGAATGAATCGAGAATCTGCATAGCGTGGCGGGTGTATGCGCGGTTTTCTGCCTCAATATGGGCTTCGTAGGCGGGACGTGCGTTGATACGAATAATTTTTGCCATAGTTTTACCTCTTTCTCTGTTTGACCTTCTCAGTCAAACGTTTAAAATATTTACATGATGACTACTGTTCTCATGGCATGAGATGATATCTCAATACATCTTAATAAAGACACAAGCACAGTATACATAAAAAAGAAGAGGCGCCACGCGGGCGCCTCTCTGAAATTAAGTTAAGAGTGGACAGTGCGAATTGCAATGCCAGTCTTCTGATAGACTTGAATAGCTTCCAGGATGCGAGTGTTGACGGGAATCTGTTCATCGACTTCCATCGCCAAAACCATCACCGGATGACCGGGGTTCCGTTTCGCCAGGTCCTTAGCTACCTTTTTCTTCTGCTGCAGCACCATATCACTTGTACGGGCATAATCCGACTGTGCATTGATATGCATCAAATGCTCGTAACCGTTAGTGCAGGTGTTGTTCAGAATATAATAATCAATCAGGTTGTGTCTGTACGGCATTTCGCCGTTCAAATGCTGACTGACGTCATGAGTGCGATTACACTCAAAAAGGAATATGGGTTGTTTTGACATATATTCACCTCACTCGGGGAGTTCTCCGGTGTAGCGCTGAGGATTGCCATCAGAGTCATAACACTGGGTCATCAGAATGCCAGAGCTGTAAGAACCGGTTTCTTCAACATAGATGTACACACACCGAGATACACGGTCCACAACATAATAGCTGCGGAACCAATTGTTGTAGCTACTACCGTCACTGCGGTAAACATCCAATCCGGCACGGTAATCCTCATTAATCAGCGCATCCTCCACCACAACGTAGCGAGAAGGCAGATTACTGGGCTTCTCATCTGCGGTGGTTTCGGTGGTTTCCGCAGAACAGCCGGTCATGATGGCGCAGGAGAAAATCATCACCAGACACAACAGGATGGTGAGCAGAATCTTGCAAACATGGCGGGCAGAAAAATTCATGCGCTTCATTCAACTTCCTCCTCAATGTCGTCACAGATGTGATTCTCAACTTCGCCGGCATCAACGCAACTCTTGCAGATAACTGCGCCACAATCAGCACAAACGAATACCTCCTGGTGAGGCAGTTGTTCCTCACCGCAGCACACGCAGGCAAACCCGCGGCAGCCAATGGGTCTTAGATACTTGGCATCCATATCACATACCTCCCATGTCCGAGACCAATTCCTTCTCAGGAGGGTCGATTTCGAAATCGTTGGGCTTGTATGCGTATGCACACCAGGACTTGTCGTACAGGTCCATAGGCATGTGCAGCTTGGCAATGCGCTCGTTGATAACGGTGATGATGCACTCTTCACTGGCGTACCAGGGAGCGGTCACATCGGGATAGAAACCGTGGCAGGGTCCAATGTAGTGGACATAAACCTTGGTCCCCTCTTCCATTGCCATCATCTCTTCCAGGGTATAGCGCTTGGGTTCATACAGGGTAGGCATCTGCAGCTGCTTGGTCATGATGTCCTTATACAGCTCCATGCGGTGGTTGATGCGGATGTCAGTACCTTCCAGCACAGCATCAATCAGTTCGGTTGCGAACTTGACGTAGGATTCCGCCAGTTCTGCGTCGTTCATGGTGCGGATTCTGTCGGCACCAGATGTGAACTCTTTCATTTGTTTACTTCCTTTCTTTATGCACAAATTTGGATTACGGTGATAATTGCAGATATTACGCCAGCCAGGCTATAAATTGCCAGAGAACGAGCTTGACGCTCTTTGCGATTAAGGAACCAGCAGGTACCCATCAGCACCGCCAACAGGCAGCACATAATCAAACGAGGAACGTAAGTTTCTTTGACAACCCAATGCAGATGCGTTGCGTCGAACGTGATGTCCAACCAACTGTAACCTGCGCCGAGAAACAGCACAGCAGCGTAAATCAGATACGCCAGGACTACCACAGACAGCAAAATACAGCATATGGCGGTAACGGCGAGCTTTTTGTTCATATTGACCTCCTTAAGTCAGTTCTAAAAATGTGAGTATGAGGGCAAAAATACCAGTTGCCAGGAGTTGGAAACTAAGCTTGCTGCTTTCTTTGGCAGCTCTTTCAATTCCGCCGCGCAATCCAAAACATACAGAAATGGATACGGAGAGCAGAATGCGGGGAATGTAAGTCCAGAAGTCAGTATATTGCATTCCGAACTGCGAGATGTTGGCACCACAGGCTTCTGCGCAGTTTATGCACAACACACTGAGTACCACGATGAGGTACAACAGGGCTGCAACACAACCAACGGCAGTGCAGGTAGTCCATGCTACTTTTTGGTGATTTGTCATGCGGCACACATCCTTTCTACGTATTGCTTAATGAGCTCGAATTCTTCCTTGGTCTGATGAATACCATCCTGCACAACCTCACCCTTGGAGTTGGCGAGAGTTGCTTGGGTGTTTTCGTACTCATATTCATGCAGCATACGTTGATACTCTCTCAGTGCCTCAGGTTCGCGGCGAATATAACTGGGCGCAGGAGGGAGCGGCTTGGTTTTGAGATGTGCCAGATTCGGACACATGTGGTTGCAGATATATAACGTGCGCAGACCTTCAATGGTGGAGCCGGTCTTGTGATATTCATGCAGTTCCATCATGCGATGTGCCCAGTTCAGGGACTCGTTGTACCATTTGGGCATCAGAGACTTGGCATAGGCGTTCTTGGGATGTTCCAGGCGTTCCAGGAAGAATTCAATGCGGGAAGTACCTGCCATTAAACGTCCCTCCCCTGCGTATTCTCGTTCCAGCAGTGATAACACATGGATACGTAGTGCATGCCACAGTCGACAACATCGCCGGCAGTAACCACATTACCCATAGCATCCAGCCGGGCGTTGATGATTGCCTTTCGTCCACACTTGCAAACGACTTCGAGTTCCTTTACGACGTCAGACAGCTCCAGCAACCGCTTACTTCCTTCGAAGAGGTTGGTCTGAAAATCAGTCTTTAAGCCATAGCAGATAACTTCGTAGCCACTGTCAGCGAGTTCGCGCAGAATCTCAACTTGGGATTCGGAAAGGAATTGTGCTTCGTCAACGATGACGATGTGATTGCCCAGGTTCTTTACCAGCAGAACAATGTCGGTTGCGGGGTATACGACATGAGCTTCTGCTTCCAAACCAACACGGGAGCGAATAATTGTGACGCCATCACGGGTGTCCGTGGAAGGCTTCAACAGGGTGACACCAAAGCCCTTCTGGATATACTCGAAGCGAGCCATCAGGGCGGTGGCGGTTTTACTGGACCCCATAGGTCCATACACAAAGGTTAACTGGTTTTTCATTAGGATACATCTCCTGTTTTCAGAGTATGGGATACTTTGTCAGTATCACATCTATGTAAATTAAGACCGAGTGGCATAGTACGTAAGTGTGCACCAATTTCTGTGAAGTGTCATACTTGAAGAGGCATATTTGTTTGCAAAGGAGGTATATCAATTGCAAAAATATCGCAAACGAATCGCGGAAATTATACAAATTGGCCACACCAATGATATCCCGGGCAAAATCTTTGATATTTTCATCGCACTGGTGATTTTTGTCAACCTGTTTGTCACAATATATAGTACTTTTGATGAGGCTTTACCGCATATAACCACATTATATAGTATTGAGGGTATTACGGTAGCAATCTTTATTCTGGAATATATTCTCAGACTTTGGACCGCTGATTACGCTTATCCCAGAAAAACACGACTGCAATCTATTTGGGCATACGCCTCTTCATTTTTTGGTGTAATTGACCTGATTACCATCCTGGTGTTTTTCTTGCCGTTTCTTTCCGCCGGCGTCGTCGTGTTCCGCATGCTGCGTGTGATTAAAATCTTTCACCTATTTAAGGCAAATCGGTATAACGACTCTTTTAATGTTATTTCTGCTGTCTTGAAGGAGAAAAAGGACCAAATATTTTCTTCTGTATTTATTATTGTCGTTCTAATGATTGCTTCATCGCTATTTATGTATAGCATTGAGAATGAAGCACAGCCTGAAGTGTTCCAAAACGCGTTCTCTGGTATTTGGTGGGCAGCCTCTACCCTATTGACTATTGGTTATGGTGATATCTATCCTGTTACCACCTTGGGTCGTATTGCAGGCATTGTCATCTCCTTTCTTGGAGTTGGATTGGTTGCAATTCCTACCGGTATTATTTCTGCCGGATTTGTGGAGCAGCATACGAAGATGCGCACAAAGCAGTCCTACATGGAAGAAGCGAATGTTCGATTTGTGACGTTGAAGGTTACCGAGGGGCATCAGTTCGAGAATAAACACATTCGTGAAATCAATATTCCCACTGGTTTAATTATTTCGGTCGTCATTCGTGATGATGAAGCGCTGTTGCCAAAGGGCGACATGTTACTGCACCGCGGCGATAAAATTGTACTTGCTGCTGAGGCTTTCAGGGATGATATTGGCATCATCTTAAAGGAAGTGACAATCAAGGAAAAACATCCTTGGGTGAACGATAAAATCAAGCACCTGGATATTTCCCGTCAAACGCTCATCATTGTTATTAAGCGCCGCAACAAAGTCATCATTCCGCATGGCGATACCGTCATTAAAGAAGGCGATGTCGTAATTGTCTATTCCAAGAAGGACATTGAGGAAATTATCGATGGCGTTGACGTCGACTTATAAATGAAATACCCCGCCAATTTGGCGGGGTATTTTTAATGCTCTTCACAAGGCGGTTCGTCTCGTTTTGCATGTTCGAGCTCTGCGGTATAATCTGCGCCATGCTCTTTCAGGACATTTTCCATATTGTAATCTTCATGAGACTTGGCGATGTCGCTAAGGCGATTAATTACCGCCATTACTGCGCGCAGCTGGGCGACGTCTTCTGGCTGGTCATTCACTTTGGCAACTGCATATACATCGCGATATTTCGAATAGAACTGTTCTACTTTATCCATGTACTGCATGCCGGCGCCATTTTCCCACAACACCTGCATGACATCGTAAAAACGTTGGTCTTGTGCATAAGGAGTCTGGAATCCTTTTTGAATCATACCTTCAGGTCCAAATACTTTTTTTAGATTATCTCCGAATAGCCATTCAGGGACAAATTCTCTGCGTTGCGCATGAGAAGTATTTGCCAACGATTGTTCAAGTAGTTGGTAACAGACATAACGCGCGCTCAATGCTTTCTGAATATCCGGGATTTCCACAATTGCTAACTTACTAAATTCATCTTTTGGCAGCACAGCTTTTTCTTCCATGATGCGCATGTCTGTTAAACGCGCTTCATATCCGACAACAAAAGCTCCTTGGACACGTTTTTCTTGTAAGCTTTCAAAGACATCGATTGGGGCATTAACATTGAACATGATGCCTACACCAGGCATTTTCATATACTCACTCAAATTCTGACCCATCGGCGTGGTTGTTGCCGGCATACTCTTCAGTGTTGCTTCATGACGGATATAATCGAAAGCTTGTGATGGAGCTTTAAAAAACATCATTGGCGCCTTCTCTTTCATTTGGCGCGTGTTGTCGAAATTGTTAGACCATACGTCAGCTGGATGTAATACATAAGCACCGAATAATTGATTCATATGTACCTCCTTAATGTTCGTCCCATTCATCGCGGGAATCTGGGTTTAAGCCAAAGGCTGACAGTTCGTCGTTGGTAGCGTATGGTTGATTACCTTGTGATGCGCGGTCTTGCGCCAAAGAGCCCAAGTATTCACGTGCAGCCTTGACTGTGTTATGTGCATATGTAGCCATCTCGAAATCGTCTTTCTTGACGGCACTCTTTTGCAGTTGTGTGAAAACCTTGACAAGTGCTTCATGCGCAGACAGCAATCCATTTTGGTCATTTTCTAAATTACGAAGATATCTCGAATGGAATGTTGCCTCTAATTGTTTTGCCTCGGTGTGATATCCGTTGTCACGGAGATATGCGACTGCCTTACTAATGATAGCACCGCCTGGTGTATCAGGGTCAGAGCGCATGTTATCGAGATGCGTTTGTCTGGCTTTTTCACGACCTTGTCGCATGTTTTCTGCTTTTTGAGCGGCAATCTCATCAGCATGCTCCATTTTGTAATCAACACGAGCTTGCGCTTGCTGTTGTTTTTCTACACAAGCATCCTTGCGCGCTTGGACAAACGCCTTCAAGTCCACTCCTGGCCACAAGTATTTACGTCCACCACCATCATCACGTCCTACAATGTAGGCGTGTACCTCCGGCATTTGTGCACCGTTCATTTGAATTGCGCCGGCGTAATTTTCAGGACGTGCAGGGTCTCGTTGCGCGCGCACCATTTGAGATAATACTTCTCCTGGCAAGTCTAATTCGTATCGAATGAATGTCATTCCTAAGCCAAATTGTCTATCAGGCTTTTCGGGATTGGGGATACCCCATGACATGCGACGGTCTTCTTCTGCCATATCCAATTGTGACAATGCAAATGAAGCGGCAGAACCCTCACTTAAGAAGCAATGTAGCACATCAGTGGGCTTCAACTGGAATGTATCCAGCTTGCTGGTGCCAATTGCTTTGAGTGCATATACTTTTGCCATCTCAACTTTCCTCCTTAAAGAATCCTACATATGGAGATTCGTCTACAAAATTGAACGCCACAGCAACAATATGAAAATAGTCTTCACGACCACCCGTCCAATCCAGTGTATAGGTTAGGTCTTTTGTGGCGTCATACCAAATGATACTGGTGTATACGATGTCATCATTTTTTGCACGCCGGACATCACCCATTAACCCTTCAAGCTCTTCACATGTTCCATATGGTTTCAACCAATTGTGATTCCAGCAAGCAATATCTGCATGTCCTTTGTATGCTCGTGCATAATAATGCAATCCATTATATTGAAATTGCATTTCTACAATACCAGTATCCGGATAATATACATATACCGGTTTGTAAAGAACAGAATCGCCGAACTCAAATTCGTTATTCATTTTGAGCTTAATATCTTCTGCGGTTGTCACATATGGCTCAGACGGCGTAGAAGGCTCTGTGGGCGTTTCTGCTGGCTGGGTTTCCGTGGAGTCCGGTTCGGTTGTTTCTGGTGCTGTAGGCGTTTCAGACGCCTCAGGCGGCGTCTCTGTGACGCTTGTTGGTGGGTTAACGTATTTATCACCAGTAGGTTTTTCTTGTGCACAACCTGTAAGCAATAACGTTATTACTGCGATAATAATCATAATTTTTCTCATACACAAACCTCTTCTTGTTCTGGAATATGAATACCACACTCCGCAGCCTCTTCGCGTGTAATTCCGACACGTTGATTTTCTGAACTCAGGCGCATATCATCCAGGGCACCTTGTGCGCCACGAACCACATGCTGCGCTGCGGTGGCAGTTTGAAAATCACCGCGTTTCACCGCTTCGCGCTGCACCTTACCAAAAACGGATTCGATGGCGCGGTATGCAGATTTTCGTGTTTCGTTTTCATAATCATGCAAACGCTCAACATTACGTTGATATGTTGCACGTAATTCTGTGGCAAAGTCAGAATATCCTTTATCTGTGAGTGTTTGTGACCAGCGTGCAATGAGCTTCCAACCAATATTTACATCACCTGGCTGCGACATCTCGGTATCATTATTAACAAAAGCGCGTTCTGCAGGACTTTGGTACGGATATTGTTTTGGAGTCGTGCGCATAGCGTCCCATTGTTTTTGGGCGGTGTCTTGTAATATTGCGTTACGCTTTATGATATTCGCCGCAACAGATGACGCAAAGTTTTCGTTTAATTGCTCGCGCAAAAACACTTGTAACGGACCTGCAACATCTGCACCAAAAATCACTGAATGCGTTGGATGTACTTTATGGGTTTCGCAATTGTCAGTATATTGCTGTCCCTTTACTCGCCAACGTTGCGCTGTCACTTCACTGAACTGCGCAAAACAACCGTTTGGTTGCGTATTCTTAGTTAGTTGATTATACATTTCCACTGGCAAGTGTATCTCATGAACTGCATATATAGGTGATGATGGCACAAAGGTTAAATCTTTTTTATCTTGGCGTGCACGGAAACCTCCGTATTGACTCCTTGGTGCATTTTGAGCATATTGCAAAATTGAGTCGTAATCTACAAACAGCGGCGCCTTCTCACTTGGTGTCATCACGGAGACATCTTCTCGACTGCTGCGGTTTATCCTTGTTAGTGCATAAACCGTATATTTTGGGTCTGTACTAAACGTGGCTAACGGTGTACTTTCCTCGAATTTCTCTTGGTAGAAAGGCTTCATATGTTCGCGTGTTACATCCCGCACTTTCCCGCGCGCTTTATTATGATTCATGCCATCCAGTCTAAGCACTTCTTCTTGATTATGTTTATCAGCAGCAAAGACAACGGTGCACATCAGGCCCTTTGGCTCCCATATCATTCTGCGAGGTGTTATGGTACCTTGATTCGCAACGCATTCATCACGCTCTTTCTCTGTTACCATGAATGTCAAAATGGATGTGGCTCGCGGATAAGGCACGTCGAAGCGTTGAGGTGTGTTGTCCGGTGTTTTATGAGCATCTCGAACATATTCGAGTGCTTGCTCGAATTCTGCAAAACCTTTGTATTCACGTCCTGAATATAGATTGTCACCTAAAACCGGCTCTCTATCGATATTGAAATGCACAACGTACAACGGTACCTGTGCTTCTGGTTCTGTCGAATGAATCAATGCCATGATATTTAAACCTCCTTCTTTCTTTGCGCACTATTAGCATTCAATGAGTTCCTCAATGGGAAGGTTAACCTGGCGTATATTTTACGCCCGGATATCCAAAAATAATGGGTGCTAATTTTTTATATTCTTCTCTTCCGCCGACCCACAACAGAGAGTACGTACACTTTTGTTCTGTGTTATACCACAGTAAGCTTGTATAGAAGTTTTTACCGACATGGCAGCGGCGAATCAACCCGGGCAAATCGGGGAAAACGTTGGTTTCGCCATATGGTTCTTCCCAGGGTAGGTCTTCACCAGTAATGTCTGTGCGGCACGGCGTCAATTTTACGCGAGCAATGTATTCGATGTTGTTGTACTCAAAAATTGCTTCTACAAATTCACTGTTTTCTGTACCATCTGACGGGTACCAATAATACGTAACTGGCGCTGCCAAAAGATTACCAAACGCAAACGCGCCATTGAGATACATTGATACGTCATCTGCTGGAATTTCAACCGGGCCAACGGGTTCTGTTGGTGGTGGGCACTCCGGGATGGTTAGAGATGGCTTCGTAATCGTGACATCCGGCTCAATTGGTCGGTTCGTTTGCGGGACGGTTAATTGCATATCTGTCTCATATGGGTTAGCGCTTGTGACTGGAATTTGCGAGGCGCAGCCAGTGAGTAACAGTAAGAATAGAATAATTGTAATAACTTTTTGCATAGTACATCCTCCTTCGCTATACTAATTAAGACATTAACGGGGGTACAGTAGTAACCAATTATATATTTGGTATGGTACATAAGCGAAAGCACTACGAACATGCTCTGTCATTATTTTAGATGTGCGTATTGCACAAACCACCGCACAAGGAGACGATATTGTGTTAAACTTCGAAAAGTATCGCCACGAAACTTCCGACCTTTGGGTTGTATTTATCCATGGTATGGGCGGAAGCACTCTTACCTGGAAAAAGCAATTAGACCAATTTCAGCAGGAATATAATCTGCTTTTGATTGACCTGCCAGGTCACGGCAAATCTCAAGATATCCAAGGTCATTTTACTCATAAAGAAGTAAATGACGAAATTAAACGTGTTCTGGACTATGTTGGCATCCAGAACGCAGACTTTGTTGGTATGTCCTTGGGCACATTAGTGATTATGAACTTTGCTGTTGCCTACCCTACTTATGTAAACTCCATCATTCTCGGTGGCGCTATTATCAATGTTCAGGGTATTTATTCTCATCTGATGAACATCGCTGAGGTCATTAAGGAATTTTTACCTAAGAAAGCTACGTACCGCGTTTTTGCCGAGATTATTATGCCATCGAAATGGCATAAAAAATCCCGCGATATCTTCTTCCGCGAAGCTAAGAAATTAAGCCGACCTAACTTTTTAGCATGGATGGATTACATTACTAATGTATCCAAGCAGAAAGAAATCATGTCGAAGCTTAAGGTTTTGAAGATTCCTACTTTATTTGTATCTGGCGACCACGACAGCTGTTTTATTGAGGGAATCAAGAAACTCTCTTCGAAGCTTTCCTCTGCTAAACTTGTGATTTTAGAAAAATGCGGACATGTCTGCACCATTGAACGCTGGCATGATTTTAATCAGCAGGCACTCAGTTATCTGCAGCAACTGCATCCTGTCGCACAACCGGTACCTGTTTTGGCATAACGAAAGCCCCGCTCAATGAGCGGGGCTCTTATTATTTGGCGAGGTCCTGATTGATGTAGTCAGCTACCATTTTGCTGAACATAAATGCTGCGCCGGACTCGAACTCATGGAAGATATCATGACGCGCGCCTCGCAAACAAGTGCTTTGCACGTCAAATCCTTCTTTAATGAAA
>JAEIGA010013533.1_pt1 | contig 12420 bp, 11 predicted proteins | sample 9270691 | NCBI WGS metagenome assembly JAEIGA01 (sample SAMN17057246, study PRJNA624740) | gut metagenome | biome: biome; isolation source: fecal sample | host: Bos grunniens | place: China: Xizang | collected 2019
ATCATTAAAGCCCTCTAAGCAATAGTCGTTCGCCTCACTGTTGCCGTGCAAATAACCCCCGATAAATGCATACAGGCGCTGTACTGAACGCTTCCCTATATACAGTTCAGGTCTTTCGAGTATAATCTGAATAAGATCAAATAATTTAATCATGTTTTTTCTCCACGAATACATCTCTTAATAACAAAATACTATCACAATACTGACACACGCGCAATACACTGTTTACTGTTACCCCATCTTACACCTCATACCTGTGGGTAACTGGGGTCAATTGTGGGTAAAGGTGTGGGTAACTGCCTTGCTTTCCTTTACAAAGCCATTTTTACCTGTGGGTAACTCATTTTTTTACCACAGTTTTCTTCATATTTTTAATATATAGCTGTCACGCCCGGTTGCAATAAAACCCACAGGAGTTTCTTTTCCCTCCGTTGTAAAGTCTGCCGGGAAATTTGGCGCATTCTCCGAAGTTTTTTATTTTTCCCGATTTATGTACTGAAAAGAATTTACAAAGAAGGCAATTCGCTGATTTTAAGATTTCTGCTCCATCCGTTTTGTTCTCATCAAAAATATATTTATCACAATACGAAACATCAATTAACGGACCGTTTTCCATACACAATATATTTCCGTCAGAAATATTCCCCCCATAATGCTTACAACTGCGGCAATTCATTCCCTCTCCAAACATACCAATCACCTCTTTTTTTGTACCTAATGTTATCACTTTTGGCAATAACAGTAAAATTTCCCGGGAAATAAAATTAGTTGACAATACTTAACAAAAGAAAATAAAAAAATTTTAAAAAATTTAAAAAAAAATTTTTTTGAGTAAAATTCACAAATGATTGTGTTTCTAAAAAAATATCTCAACAACATCTTGTAAAATTGGGATTTTTTTGCCTTGTTTTTCCCTTTATTAAGGGAAATTGGGGTGTTGCACAAAAAATTTTTTTCTGTTATAGTAGACACACTTCATAATACAAAAGATAACTTAACTACACTCAACCATAACCCATTCTTCACGCTTTACGTTGGATATGGTTGTTTTATTTTGCACTTTTAACGGCTTTATGGAGGGAAAATAATGACCGCTTATGACTATACTGAGATATGGAATAAGTTTACGGCAGCATACCGTAATATTCTGAACTCAGAGTTATTTTACAGCTCATATATATTGAGATCTAAGCTTCTTTTTATTAAAAAAGGCGCTATAACCATATATTGTGAAAATACTTTTGTACAGAGATTCTACACAGAGCGCTACGACAGCGTTTCCTCTGTTTTTGCAGAGATATTGGGTGAAGAATTTAACCTTGTATTCACTACCGAAATTTTGGAGGAGCCCACAGAAGAAGAAGAGCCCTTCGCTTTTACTGAGCAGAATTCTGCCCTTTCAGGTTCTTCTGCCGCATCTACCCTTAATCCTCGCCTGACATTTGACAATTTTGTAGTGGGAAATAATAACCGTCAGGCATTTTCTGTGGCACAGCAGGTAGCATTTAACCCCGGAACTATGTTCAACCCCGTATTTATTTACGGAAACTCAGGTCTCGGAAAGACTCACCTTCTTCACGCAGTCGGAAATGAAATACTGAAAAAAGACCCTACTAAAAAGGTTCTTTACGTTACTACAGAGACTTTCACCACGGACTTTATCACCTCTATTCAGTATAACAGAACAGAGGCATTCAGAAATAAATACCGTTCCGTTGATGTTCTTCTGATAGACGATATTCAGTTTATTTCAAATAAAGAGGGAACTCAGGAGGAATTTTTTAACACCTTCAATGAGCTCCATTCAAGGGACAAGCAGATAATGATCTCTTGCGACAGAAAGATTTCTGAAATAAAAGACTTAGCAGACCGTCTTAAGACTCGCTTTGAAAACGGCGTTATTACTGACATTCAGGTACCGGACTACGAAGTTCGCGTTGCTATTATGCTTAATAAGACCAAGAGTCTCAATATGGACATTCCTGATGAAATCATTGACTCCATTGCTCAGTCTGATATCAATAACGTCCGTGAAATTGAGGGAATTCTTAACCAGTTCCTTCTTATGACTACCCACGGCCAGGAAATCACCATGGAAACTGCCAGCCTCGCCCTTAAGCACCTTAATATTACAGAGGTCAAGGAAGTAAACACAGAGCTTATCATTAACGTTGTGTCCAGATTTTTTAACGTTAACGTTTCAGAAATCAAGTCTAAAACAAGAACTAAAAAAATCGTTATCGCAAGGCATATTGCCATGTATTTCTGCCGCGAAAAGCTTGGTTACTCATATTCAAGGATAGCAAGAGAATTCGGCGGAATGGATCACACGTCTGTTTCCGACGGTTGCAAGAAAGCCCAGCAGCTTTACCTTAACGATAATGACGTGAAATATTACATAGACGAAATAAAGAGAATGATAGGATAATTTTACAAGCAATATTTATTTAATTACACTAATCAAGGAACTTAAATTTTCATTACGGTGACTTTTAAGTTCCTTTTTTATTGCAAAAAGGAGTCTTTTATATTAAACTTATATATATAAATCAATATTTTGGAGGTATTTGATATGAAAAAATCTGAATTTGACTCTCTTTTTAACTTATCTACAGAAAAATACAACAAATCACGTATAAACCTTCTTTTGGTTATCGCTCTTACGGCAATAAATTTAATTCTTGTTTTTGCAGAATCAGGTACAATGATGCTTTTTTCAGCAACAATACCTTATTTTCTCTTTATTTTAGGTTATATGACGCCTTTTAAAATTTTTTTGGTAGTTTCTTTTGCAATTCTTGCCATTTATCTAGTTTGCTGGATATTCAGTAAAAAACACTTTGGGTTTATGATAGCAGCATTGGTAATGTTCGTTATTGACACCTTATTTCTCGCATATCTTTACATATCCTCACAGGATGTTTCAGGCATATTGGATGCATTAATCCACGTTTGGGTTATCTACTACCTTGTAACCGGAGTTATTCACGGTATCAAACTTAACAAGCTTAAAAAAGAAATCGTAGAAGACGACGTTATTGAAGTAGAAGGATCAGAATTTTCAGATATTGAGAAATCTGAAAACCAGGAATAATATATCTGTGGGTAAATAAGCCTGAAATATGGGTAACTTTTGATTTACCCACATTTAACCCACATCAAAAAAATCGATAAATAACGAGAAAAATTGAGTTTTCCCCCTAACCCACACCCCCTACTATTACTACTAATATATATCAATTATATAAAATAAATATATAAAAAAGGCCGTCGGGTGAGGGAAGAAAAAAAACTTTACTAAACATAAAAAAAATAGTATAATAAGCACAAGCATTGGCTTTCATTGTTTTTAATAATTTAACGGAGGAAATGGTATGAAATTTACTTGTACCCGAGACAATCTTATAGAAGGTCTTAATATTGTTCAGAAGGCTATTCCCGGAAAATCGAATACGCCTGTATTGGAAGGACTTTTGATTGAGGTAAGTGAGGATCTTATTCTTACAGGCTCTGACAGCGAAATAAGTATTACATATCAGTTTCCTGCCATTATAGAAGAAATCGGCGGAGTAGTGGTATCATCTAAGACTTTCTGTGATATTATCAGAAAGCTTCCTGATATGTATGTGACCGTGGAGACTTCTGCTGACGGAAATGATCTTATTATTAACAGCGGCGGCGCTCATTTTGAAATTAATCTCATGAACAGAGCTGCATATCCTAAAATTAATTTCCTTTCCACAGAAAATTCCTTCAGCATCAATAAGGGAAGTTTGCGTTCTCTTATTAAGCAGACTGCATTTGCTGCCAGCCAGGAGAATTCAAGACCTATTCTCAAGGGTGTTCTCATGGAGAACAAAGAAAATATATTGAGATTTGTTGCTATTGACGGTTTCAGACTTGCTCTTAAATATGTGGAGAGTAATTGTGAAACTGATTTCAGCATCGTTGTTCCTGCACGCGTTCTTAATGAACTCTCTAAGATAATTGATAAAGACGAAGAGCTTATAAACGTATGTTTCAGTGAAAATCAGATTATGTTTTATACTGATACGTTTAAGGTTGTATCATCACTTCTTAAAGGTGAGTTTTTTGATTACTCCAGAATGATTCCCAGTGATTTTACAGCAGTTATGAACGTTGGTACAAAAGAGCTTCTCGGAAGTATTGAAAGAGTTGCTCTCGTATTGGAAGATGACAGAAAATGGCCTATCGTTATGAAGACATATTCTGATGAAGTGGTTATTAACGTGGCAGGTGAGAGAGGTGTTTCCAGAGAAGTTGTAAGCGCTGAAATATCCGGTCAGGAAATAGAGATATATTATAATTCCAGAAACATTATGGATTGCCTCAAGGCGGTAGAAAATGAGAGAATCAGTGTTAAATTTACTACCACAAAGGGTCCCAGCATTATTGTTTCTGAGGAAGATGACAGTTTCTTGTTCCTCGTAATGCCCGTAAAGCCTAAGATAAGGTGATTTACCCTTGTTTATAAAGAAATTAAAACTTAATAATTTTAGAAATTATAATAACCTGGAGCTTGAAACAGCTCCGGGAATAAATGTAATCTACGGAAAAAACGGCCTCGGTAAAACTAATATTGTCGAGGCTATGTTTTTATGCGCCATTGGAAAGTCTTTCAGAACTTCAAACACATCTGAACTTATAAAATTCGGAGAAGAAAAGTTATATGTTGAAGTTAATATTGAAGATAATCTTTTTTCTTCAATAAAAATGAATTATGACAAGAAAAAGCAAAAGAGTATAAAAGTTGACGGTGTATATATATCAAAAATGAGTTTTCTTATGGGGAAGCTCATTGCAGTAATGTTTTCTCCTGAAAATATGAAGATGATAAGTGAAGGACCTTCCTACAGAAGAAAATTCATGGATATTGCCCTTTGTCAATTAAGTGCGGCATATTATAACGCACTTCTTATGTATAATAAGGCTCTGAAGGAAAAAAAGGCGCTTCTTTGTGACGTAGAATACGGTAAAAAAGTAAATAAGTTATCTTTAGAAGTCTACAATGAAACTTTGGCAGAATATGGAGCTGTAATATATTTTGAGAGAATAAAGTTTATAGATATGATCGGAAAATATGCAGCAGATAGTCATAAATATATATCCGGAGATAACGAAGAATTAAGAGTTAAGTTTATGCCGGAAAGTAATGCTGTTAAAATGTTCGTAAATAATTACGAAAAAAATAACAACATAAGTAAAGAAGAGATAAAAAAAGAATTTTTAAAAGAACTTAATTCAGAGAAAAATGTTTCACGTGAAACAGAAAGAAGATCTTGTCTTATAGGTCCTCATTTAGATGATATTGAAATTTATCTCAATGATATAAATTTAAAGAATTTTGGTTCACAAGGACAGAAGCGTACAGCGGTAGTATCTATTAAACATGCTGAGTTGCAGATTATGAAAACTATTACCGGTAGGGTTCCTGTTTTGTTTTTAGATGATGTAATGTCGGAGTTGGATGTTGAGAGGAAAAAGCGCCTTATGGAGTGTGTTTCAGGTGTTCAGACCTTTATTACCTGTGCCGATAATGACATTGTGAGTTACTTTGAAAAAAATGAGATAAATGTTAATTATATAGACGTTGAAAAATTAAAATTTTTGTAGAAAAAATAATATTGTTGTGATATAATTAAAAAGTCAATTATAAATGATGAAAAATGGGGTGTTTTGTACTTTGTTTTTGCACATTGGAGAGAATTGTTCCGTTTTTGCAAAAAGTGTAATTGGGATATTTGACTTTGAGGTTACGACTACGGGTAGTATTACCAGAGAGTACTTGAAGGTCGCAGAAAAGGAAAATAGGGTTACTTACGTTTCCGAACAATTACCTAAATCATTTGTAATTACAGCAGAATATGGCGGAGAATATGTTTACATATCTCCGATTTCCGCAGCTACCCTTAATAAAAGACTTAGCGGTCTGTTAAGTGGTGAATTTTATGAAGGAGAAAGTCAAAATGAGTAATGAGAATGAAATTTACGAGACTGCCGTAGACAATGCTTATAGTGAAAGCGACATTCAGGTTCTTGAAGGTCTTGAAGCAGTAAGAAAACGTCCCGGTATGTACATAGGAAGTACTTCCGAAAGAGGATTGCATCATCTTGTGTATGAAATTGTCGATAATAGTATTGATGAGGCTCTTGCAGGACGTTGTGACACCATTAAGGTTACTATCCACAGTGATAATTCCATTACCGTAGAAGATAACGGTGCAGGTATCCCTGTAGGTATTCATGCACAGAAGGGAATTCCTACCGTTGAAGTTGTTCATACAGTGCTCCACGCAGGAGGAAAGTTCGGCGGCAATGGATATGCCGTGTCCGGAGGTCTTCATGGCGTTGGTGCTTCTGTTGTTAATGCGCTTTCAGAATATCTTGAGGTAGAAGTTAAGAGAGACGGACACGTTCATTACCAGAGATATGAAAGAGGTAAGACTGCGTGCCAGCTTAAAATTATAGGTGATGCAGATACTACAGGTACTACTACCACATTTAAGCCTGACGGAGAGATTTTTGAGACTCTCGAATACAATTATGATACTCTTCTTCATAGATTCAGAGAGATGGCTTTCCTTAACAGAGGTGTAAAAATAATTATTACCGATGACAGAGGCGAGGAACAAAAGTCTGAGACTTTGTTCTATGAGGGTGGAATTATTCAATACGTTGAATATTTGAACAGAAAAGAGAATGTTCTTCATAAGGAGCCTATTTATATCAGCGGAGAGAAAGAGGGATCATTTGTAGAAGTTGCTATGCAGTACAATGATTCTTACGTTGAAAATATATATTCTTATGCAAATAACATTTGTACTCACGAAGGCGGAACCCACTTGACAGGTTTTAAGGCTGCCATTAACAAGGTTTTTAATGATTATGCCAGAAAGTATAATATACTTAAAGAGGGCGACAAAAACCTTGCGGGAGAGGATATAAGAGAAGGTCTTACTGCTATTATAAGTGTTAAGCTTCATAATCCTCAGTTTGAAGGACAGACCAAAGAAAAATTAGGAAATTCCGAGATAAGATGGTACATTGAGAGCATTATGGGTGAAAAACTCAGGGAGTTTCTTGAAGAAAATCCCGCTCTTACAAGGGAAATTTTTGAAAAGTGCCTTACAGCAGCCCGTGCAAGAGAAGCGGCGAGAAAAGCAAGAGAGCTTACCAGAAGAAAAAATGCTCTTGATAGCACGTCACTTCCCGGTAAACTGGCAGATTGTTCTGAAAAAGATCCCAGTAAATGTGAATTGTTCCTGGTAGAGGGTGACTCTGCCGGCGGTTCTGCAAAGGTTGGTAGAAACAGAGAGACACAGGCTATTCTTGCTCTTTGGGGTAAAATGCTTAACGTTGAAAAGTCCAGAATTGACAAGGTTTATTCAAATGAGAAGCTTTTGCCTATCATTTTATCATTGGGAGCTAATATCGGGTCTGATTTTGACGTAGAAAAGCTCAGATATCATAAAGTAATAATAATGGCCGATGCCGATGTTGACGGATCACATATCAGAATGCTTCTTATGACATTCTTCTTCAGATATATGAGACCTCTTATTGAACGTGGTTATCTTTACCTCGCACAGCCTCCGCTTTATAAGGTTACAAAAGGTAAAGAAGAGTTCTACGTGGTAAATGATGAGGAATTGGCAAAGGAACTTGCGGCAAGAGGTTGGTCAAAGAGTGACGCAAAACTTAATATCCAGAGATTTAAAGGTCTTGGTGAAATGAATCCTGAGGAGCTTGGAAAGACAACGATGGATCCTAAGACGAGAACAATTTTGCAGGTTACTCTCAAAGATGCAGCAGAGGCTAATGAAATATTCTCCGACCTTATGGGTGAAAAAGTTGAGCCTCGAAAAGATTTTATTTACGAAAATGCAAAATTCGTTGTAAACCTTGATATTTAATTGTTTCACGTGAAACAAAATTGATGAGTTTGTAAAAAAGAAAGGAAACGGTTATGGCAAAGGTTATTGCTGTTGCTAACCAAAAAGGTGGAGTTGGAAAAACAACTACATCTATAAACTTGAGTGCGTGTATTGCGTACAGAGGGAAAAAGGTACTTTTGATTGACCTTGATCCCCAGGGAAACGCAACTACGGGTCTCGGTGTTGATAAAAGTACAACGGAACTTTCCACTTATGATGCTCTCATTAACGAGGAAAGCCTTAAAAACGTAATTATTGATACCTGCCAGGAAAATTTAAAGCTTTCTCCTTCAAGTATCTCCCTTGCCGGAGCAGAGGTTGAACTTGTAAGTATGTTTTCACGCGAAAATAAGTTAAAAATAGCAGTTGATGAAGTGAGAGACGACTATGATTATATTTTTATTGATTGTCCTCCTGCACTTGGATTGCTTACACTTAACGCCTTGACGGCCGCAGATACCGTTTTAGTTCCTATACAGTGCGAATTCTTTGCTCTGGAGGGCTTGTCACAGCTTATGGACACTGTTAAAAAGGTACAGAAGTTCCTTAACAGAAACCTTATTGTGGAGGGCGTTGTAATGACAATGTTCGACGTTAGAACAAATTTGTCTGTGGAAGTGGTTGAGGAAGTAAGAAAGCATTTTGGCGATAAGGTTTACCAAAGTATTATTCCCAGAAATGTAAAACTCAGCGAAGCTCCCAGTTACGGCCTTCCTATTATAAAGTACGATCTCAGGTCAAAGGGTTCTGAGGCATATCTGAAATTGGCCGATGAGGTTATTTCATTAACATAATTTTTAGAAATATCAGAAAATTGGTGGTTATATGGCAAAAGAAAAAAAATCAGGCCTTGGCGGCGGTTTAAATGCCCTTTTTTCGGCGGATTCAGTGGCGGCGGTAACAACAGCCCCTGCGCAAAATGAAGGCGGAAATTCCGTTTTTGAGGTCAATATAAACAGTGTTGAGCCGGGAGACGGACAGCCGAGAAAGTCCTTTGATAAGGAAAAAATTGAACAGCTGGCTGAGTCAATTAAGGAACACGGTATTATCCAGCCGATTATTGTCAGCAAAAGCGGAAAGAGTTACAAGATAATTGCCGGAGAGAGAAGATGGCGGGCCGCAAGGGTAGCGGGACTCAAAAAAGTTCCTGTTATTGAAAAAGAAGTTACAGACCGTCAGATTCTTGAAATGGCGCTTATTGAGAATATTCAGAGAGAAGATCTCAATCCTATTGAAGAAGCGGAGGCCTACAGCAGGCTTCTCAGTGAGTACAATATGACTCAGGAGGAGCTTTCAAAGGTAGTTTCAAAGAGCCGTTCTGCGGTGGCAAATACCATGAGACTTCTGGGATTGTCAAAAAACGTCCGTGGAATGGTTATTTCAGGCGAGCTTAGCGAGGGTCATGCAAGATGCCTTCTTGCTATAGAAGATGCTGAAAATCAACTGCAGACCGCGAAAATCATTATCGAAAATGGTTACAACGTAAGACAGACCGAAAATTTCATCAAGCAGTTGAAGAAAAAGGCTGAAAGCGCTGAGTCAGATGATAAAAAAGAAAAAATATCAGACAGTTTTAAGATTGCCGTTGAGGACGTGCAGAACAGACTCAAATCTTCTCTTGGAACAAAGGTAAAGCTTGTGGACAAGGGTGGCAAAGGAAAAATTGTAATTGATTATTATTCGGCTGAGGAAAGAGAGAGACTTATTAAATTTCTTACAAAAGAATAATTTACAGGAGGGCCTCAGATGTATATAATTATAGGCGTACTGAGCTTGATGGTAATTTTATGTTTTGTACTGATAATTGCATTGAGCACAAAATTAGAGAAGGTCACCAGGAGGCAAAACCTTATCAGCAGTCATTTAAGCGGTGAAACTGTGGATGTGTTGCTTGAAAAGAGTATTGACAGACAGGAAGAACTGGCCGGTCAGATACAAAAAAATCAAGAAAACATAAAAAAATTGCAGGATCATTCGTTAAAGACCTTTGACAAAATAGAAGTTCTGCGATATAGTTCAAATCCTGATGATGAAAATGATACCAGTTTTTCCATAGGAATTACAAATTTGGAAGAAAATGGAATTATTATTACAGGTCTTCAATCTTCAACAGGAACAAAACTTCTTGTTAAGAAGGTAAAGAGAGGCAGTGCAGAAGATGATGTTACCGATGAAGAACTTTCTGTGATAGACAGAGACAATTAAAGTCAATTAACGTATAGAAGGAATTATTTTAGGGAGGAATAAATTATGTTAGATATTAAAATGATCAGACAAAATCCTGAGAAGCTTGTTGAGGCTCTTAAAAAGAGAAATTCAAATATTGAAATCGACTCATTTCTGAAGCTTGATGAGAGAAGAAGAGAGATTCTCACAGTTTCCGAGCAGCTTAAGAAGAGACAGAATGACGCGTCAAAGCTCATCCCTCAGTACAAGAAAGAGGGCAAGGATGCTTCTGAGCTTATGCAGGAGATGAAGGAAATTTCCGCAAAGGTTAAGGATTTTGATACAGAGCTTAAGGATATTGAAGAGCAGATCAAGGAAAAAATTATGTTTATTCCTAATATGCCCAACGAGCGCGTTCCTTACGGTTTTGACGACGCTGACAATGAAGAGATCAGAAAGTTCAGCGAGCCTACAAAGTTTGATTTTGAGCCTAAGCCCCACTGGGAAATAGGTCAGGATCTTGGAATCCTTGATGCAGAACGTGCTGCAAAGGTTACCGGCGCAAGATTTACTTTCTACAAAGGCATGGGTGCAAGACTTGAGAGAGCTATTTATAACTTTATGCTTGATCTTCACGTGGACAAGCACGGTTATACAGAGATTTTCCCTCCCTACATGGTAAACAGAGCGTCAATGACAGGCACAGGCCAGCTTCCTAAGTTTGAAAACGGCGCATTTAAGATTAAAAACTGCGACAACGAAGCATCAAACGAGAATGATTACTTCCTCGTTCCTACAGCGGAAGTTCCTGTAACAAACTACCACAGAGACGAAATCCTTGACGGAAAGCAGTTGCCTATTAAGTATTGTGCATATTCTGCTTGTTTCAGATCTGAGGCAGGTTCTGCAGGCCGTGATACAAGAGGTCTTATCAGACAGCACCAGTTCAACAAGGTTGAGCTTGTTAAATTTACAACTCCCGAGACGTCTTATGACGAGCTTGAGAAGCTTACAAATGATGCAGAGGACGTACTTAAAGTTCTGGGACTTCCTTACAGAGTTGTAAGACTTTGCAGCGGCGACCTCGGTTTCTCTTCTGCAATGACTTATGATATTGAGGTATGGATGCCCAGCTACAACAGATACGTTGAGATTTCTTCTTGTTCAGACTTTGAGGATTTCCAGGCAAGACGTGCAAACATTAAATTCAAGATGGAACAGAGCGACAAGCCTCAGCTTGTGCATACTCTTAACGGAAGTGGCCTTGCGGTAGGAAGAACTACTGCGGCTATCCTTGAGAACTTCCAGCAGGCTGACGGAAGCGTTATTATTCCCGAGGCTCTGAGAAAGTATATGGGCGGAATTGAGAAGATTGAAAAAATCTGATAAACATCGAGAAAAACATTGATTGAGGGCGATGGTTTTGGAAAGAAAAGAATTGCTTTGCGAAATAAAAAGATTAAAAAAAGAGAAGAATGCTATAATTCTTGCACATACTTATCAGCCGGCTGAGATACAGGAGCTGGCGGATAAGACGGGAGATTCCTATGCTCTCAGCAAGTTCTGCGCCGACAACAGCGAATACGATACCATTGTTTTCTGCGGCGTGCATTTTATGGCAGAGAGCGCAAAGATTTTGTCGCCTGAGAAAAAAGTTCTTATTCCTGAAAAGGATGCAGGTTGTCCTATGGCGGATATGGTGACGGCAGAGCAGCTCCGCGAGTTTAAAAAGCAGTATCCCGGTGCTGTGGTAGTAACCTACATCAATTCTTCTGCGGCGGTAAAGGCTGAGTCAGACGTTATCGTTACTTCTTCAAATGCCGTTAAGGTTGTGAAAAACATTGACGCAAAGGAAATTATTTTCGTACCGGACAAGAATCTTGGCTCTTACGTGGCAAAGCAATGTCCTGATAAGAAATTTATTTTGTGGCAAGGTTATTGCCCAGTGCATAATAAAATGACTGTAGAGGCTGTTAAGGCGGCGAAGGAAGCTCACCCTGATGCAAAATTTATGGTGCATCCTGAGTGTCCCGGAGAGGTTGTGGCAATGGCAGACTTTGTAGGAAGTACAAAGGCCATTATTGATTATGCCGCAAGTCTTGTTGCTGATAACGAGGAAAGCCAAATTGAAGGCCTGTTTACGGGTGACTGTGTTTGCATTACCTCTTCGGGTAAGCCGGTAAAGGCCAAGACGTTAGGCCAACGTAAATATATAGATGCAATTAAAAACAATACGATTACCATCGGCGTAGGTCCTGCCGGTACCGGTAAAACCTATTTGGCGGTTGCGGCGGCGGTA
>JAEIGA010013534.1_pt1 | contig 12420 bp, 6 predicted proteins | sample 9270691 | NCBI WGS metagenome assembly JAEIGA01 (sample SAMN17057246, study PRJNA624740) | gut metagenome | biome: biome; isolation source: fecal sample | host: Bos grunniens | place: China: Xizang | collected 2019
CTCTTTCGGTTTTCCTTCATATGTTGTAGATATGTATCTTGGAGGTTCGCTGGTCGAGAGCGTGAATGTCCGTGAGCATCTGAATGAGGCGATAGAAGATAATGACTGCTGCTGCGGAGTCGCTGTGTCGTCTGACATTGCTGATGGAGTGGCTTCGGTGAAGGTAAAGCTTCTGCCTGAGATGTCAGGTCCATGGCGTACAGCTGTCTATGTTGTCGAAGATAAGGTCAGGTACTATCAGAAGGACGGAATGAAGGAACATGACAAGTACACCCACAGACATGTAGTCAGGGAAATCGTATCAGAGACATATAGGGGAGACAGGATCGGAAGCGGTATGGCAGTGGCAGGAAAAGAAGTGGAGGCTGAATACGGGATTATCGTAGACGATGAGTGGAATCTGGAAGAAACATATGTATATGTTCTCGCTATAGACTCTAAAGGTCGTGTAAATAATATGAACCTTTGTCTGCTCGACGGCGGAAACGAAGACTACAGAAGAAAATAATAAGAAACATAAATACTATGAGAAGAACTTTTGCAAAGATTTCGATGATGGCGCTGATGGCAGCTGCCTCATTCAATTTCTTCTGGGCATGTGACGAAGAGCCTCAGCCGGAGCAGTACGACACTGTAGGTGATGTGATCGAGATTGCCGGCGAGTATCCGGTGCCACATCCTGAGATCCCTATGACAATCTTCAATATGGATGTGAAGTCCTCTCCTGACGGAGTGTCTGTTGAGGTGATTGATATTACAGAGACAAATTTCAAGTTTGTCTGCCGTCCAGGTGAAAATGTCGCTTCATACAGGGTTGACGTCTATCCTCTTGCCATCCTCTACAACTATATGCTCGAGGAAGGAGGCGTTGGAGCTTCAGCTCAGAAAGTGGAGAAGATAATCGTTTCACATCTTTTCAATACCTCTGGCAGCGGTGGATTCCAGATCGATCAGGCTACCGTAGGTGAAGATTATTTTGAGATGGAATATGACTGGGCAAACACATCATATTCTCAGCTGGATATTGTTCCAGGTGCTCAGTATATCATTGCTGTAGGAGCTTGCTATGATGACAGCGCTTCAGAGGCAGCTCTTACAGACCTTAAGCTTGTCTACGTCGAAACTCCTAAGAAGGAACTTGTAGGCAAGCCGTCTGTTGATATATCTGTACGTACTACATACGTAGGAGCGGAGGTTACCCAGATTCCTAACGAGGATGCGGCGGGAGTATATTTCTACTGTACAGATAAGACAGCGATAGACCAGTATGAGGAAGTTTTCGGAGGAAGACTTCTCATGGACTTCATCCGTCATGGTTATGTTCCTAACGACCCTGTCGATGCAAGCAATACCGAGGGTCTTACCTATCAGCTTGGTCCATGGTCTAATGTAGACCCTAACCATTGGTTTACTTCAATCGCATTTGCATGTGATGCAAACCTTACCCCTTCAGCTTCATATACCAGAAAGGATTTTCAGCTTGAAGAGAAACCTGAAGACCGTGCAGAGGCTGTGATGACATATTCTCTCGGCGATATCTGCGGTGCTTCATATCTTGAGCTCGCTGTTACCCTTGGCAAGGAGTGTCGTAACGGATACCATGTCCTTCTTCCGATGGATGAGCCTTCATATGGAGGAAACTACCGTCCTGCACGCGAATATATCGAAGGTGACGATGCGCTGAGAACTCAGCTCCGTGATGCCATCGCCGACGCAGGATACGGTATAAGCAACAAGAATTTCGATTTTGATGAAGTAACCCAGCAGCCTAATGGTACTGAATTCGAGACAGTCTGGGTTGAGTACGCAAACATTCTTCCTGATACAGAATATGTAGTGGCATATTGCGGCATGAATGCATTCAGAGAGTATACGGAGGTGTTCTTCTCTGAACCGTTCAGGACAAAGCCTAGAGTTACTGACAGACCGGAGGACTGCAAGGCTGATGCATCATTGACATTTACTGACATCACTCCTTCCGGAGCGAGATTCGTAGCGAAGTACGATCCGGACAATACTGCGAACATCTGGTTCATCAACATCGGAATGAACGAAGAACTTCCTCCATACGATGTACCTGCAGCGGATGCCTCACGTCAGGATTGGATCGACTGGTTCTTCGGTTTCGGTGACCATTCGATGTATATGAACCAGTGGTGGAGATCTCCTTCCGGTGAGGATTCGTTCGCATATTCAGGTTTCGAACCACGTTCTACATATAAGTATGCTTATGTTGCAGAAGACCTTGACGGTGTTGTCAGCGAAGTAATGTTCGCTGAATATACGACAACAGGTCAGGTTCCTGGTCCGGACCCGACAGTAGAGCTTATCCCTACATACAATCCTGAGGATGGTACATGGTCTGTACAGTTCAATACCATCAAGGATGTAGAGACATTCAAGTATCTTGTCCAGTGTGATGACGAGAACGCTCTTTTCCTCCACGCTCTTCCTTCAGAGCCGGGCGGAGCTTCTGAAATGAGGGCATTCGAGTTCTATGACCATTGGTTTACAAAAGTAGGTGACCCTAACTACGGAGGTCTTACAGCAAACAGCGGTTTCCTTGGAAGCCCGTATGTGACCGATCCGGAAAATGCAGGAAAGACCCACCTTGCAGGTTGCGTTGCCTTCGGACAGAACGAGGACGGTACACAGTCGATAAGCAAGCTCTTCTACTGGATTCTTCCGGGTGATGGTTCAGAGCCGCGCAAGCTCAGCTGGTACTTCCCTAATTACACAGAAAAGTAACACATTTACTAATAACTACATTCATTTTTTTATTAACACTAAATTTTTTCAATTATGAAAATTGGACAATTTTTTCAGAAGATGGTCGGAGGATCGATGATTCTCGCGACTCTCGCAGCTCCTGTTTTCACATCGTGCTACGATGACACTGCTATCCTTGACAGACTTGACAAGGTAGAGCAGAGAGTGGAAGATCTTGAGTCAAAGCTCAACACTGAGCTCGCAGCTCTCAAGACTCTCCTCGAAGGTCAGATCGCAGCGCTTCAGGGCGAGGTTGACAAGCTCGTTACCGTTTCTTCTTGCACAGAGAACAATGACGGTTCTTACGAGATTGTACTCTCAGACGGAAAGTCTTTCGTCGTTTATCCTGAGTATGAGCAGGATCTCACAGGTCTCGTGACAACTACCGAGATTGACGGTGTTGTATGCTGGGCTGTTTATGATGAAGGCAAGCCAGTTGTCGTGACTGACGCTGACGGCAAGCCGGTTCCAGTAGTTTCAGTTGTTCCTGAGGTAAGAGTTGACGCTGAGACAGGTGTCATCGAGCTTTCATTCGACGAGGGCAAGACTTGGATCGAAGTAGGAACAGATGAATACTGCGTATTCTCAGGTGCAGAGGTAGTTTATACCGATATGTACACTGATGAGGAGGAAGCAACAGGTTATTATGAGGAGACTCCTTTGTATGTTACAGTTACACTTCCTGACGGAAATACTTACACTGTAACTATCGATGGCGCTGCTGCATTCGTGTTCGGCGGTCACCTTGGTGGTCTTGTTTCTGTTCAGTATATTTCTGCAGGATCGACAACAGATGTAGGTTTCATGGCAACAAATATTCAGGACTGGATCAAGGAAGTACCTGCAGGTTGGGATGTAAAGGAAGTTGGCGTTGAGAATGCCGCTTATGGTGGAGCATCATTCCGCGTCACTGCTCCTACAGCTGAGGCAATCGCTTCAGGTGCTGCTGTAGCTGAGGGTAACATCAAGGTTATTGCAGTTGCTGAAGGTGGTTCAACTGTTACAGCTTCTGTAAAGGTTACAACAAAGCCATACAGCAAATTAGAGGCTGGTAAGGGTAATCTTACAGTTCTCATGAATAAGGGTCTTTACGGATATCTCGTTGGTGTTTCCAAGGTAGACGAATTTGACAAGGACGCAATCGTTGCTGAACTTACTCCAGTTATCACTGAGGTTATCGAGAGCCAATGGGGTAGCTATCCTGGTTGGGATTCATGGGCTGCTGCAGAAAACGATACTGAGCTTGATGACAATTTCTTCATGAACAGCATCACTGATATGCCTTTGGCAGACCTTAACTCAATTCCAGAGATGGTTCTTGGTGAGAAGTACATAGTATGGACAGTTGCTATCGAGTACTGGGAAGATGCTGACTACAACTATGGATACCTCGTTGGTCAGGTCGATGCACTTACATATTCCAACACTCTGATTAACCTTGAGACTTCAAAGCTTGCTTTCAATGACATCCAGATCAAGGCTGAGTTCAAGGGTATCGACGCTTTCTACGGTCAGTTTGCAATGCAGTATTCTGATGAGCTTAACATGGAGGGAATCATTGATGAGTTCAACTCAAGCCTTAATTCTTCATGGGGAGCTCCAGAGGCATTCATGGTAAGCGACGTAGCAACAGATGGCGTATACGTAGGTGACCCTATCGCCCTCGTAGATGGATATCAGGAAATCGGACCAGCAGAGAAATACTATCTCTACCTTATCCCTGTTGAGGAAGGTAAGACCAAGTATTCTATGTCTGATGTATACTTCTATCAGTGGGAGACTCCAGCACTCACAGATGGCGGTTCGCTCGCAATTACTGCAGGTGAGGCTGTTCTTGAGCACAAGAAGATCACTGTTCCTCTTACAGCAGAAGGTGCTGTATATATCTACTATGCTTTCGTAGAGCCAGAGATGGTGTCTACTATCGCTGACAAGCAGGCATATCTCATTGAAAAAGGCTATATAGCTAAGGGTGGTGAGTATGATGCACTTAAGTCAGGTCTTAACCCAAATCAGACAATGACTCTCATTGCTATGGCAGTAGACAAGGACGGTAAGTATGGCGATGTATACCAGAAGGATTATACAACAAAGGCAATGACTTATGCTGAGGCTGTGGTAAAGGCTGAGCTCCAGGGAACTCCTGCACAGACAGGTAAGGTAAAGGTTTCTTGTGAGGGAGCAGAGGTTGTCAAGTATTACTACTGGTCAGGTACAGCTGATGATTATCAGTGGACTAGCACATCATACTTTGGCGGTTCAGTTGAGACTGCAAGTGCATTCATCGCTCTTACACCTAGCTCATACCTCCTTGACAAGGTTGAACCAGCTGCCATACCTGAAGGAATCATTGAGATCGAGGATCTTACAGTAGGCGAGCCTTCACTCTTCGTGATTTCAGCCGAGCTTGCTGACGGAACCTTCACTAAGGCTACAGTTGTAGAGTTTACTCCTGAGATGGATCTTGGTAATTTCGTATTTGCTACAGATGACAATGGTGCAGAGAATCCAGTTTGGACTGCAGCAAAGCCAACTGTAACTTATGATACAGAGAACATCGGTGATGCAACTCATGTTACTTGGTCTGTATCTGTACCTGCAGGCTATTCAGCTAAGACTGCATGCTTCCACGAGGATTATCTTACTGACTACCCTTCAGCTAAGAGCAAGGTTCAGTTCATCCTTACTTATCCATACATCGACCTTTATGATGTAGTAGAAGGTGAAACTTATGAGGAGCCATGGGGAACTAAGGGATACAACATCTATACTGTCGTTTATGATGCAGAGGGCAACTACTACGAGACTTACGTAGAGAAGCTTGATATCACAGGCGGTTTCGGTGTATAATCTCAAGTAAATCCAATAAATCAGGGCGGTCACTTTCGTGGCCGCCCTTTTTGTGCTCTGCCTGTTTCCCAGGCAGATAGTGTTTTCTTTTTTTAGTCTCTGTAGATGACTCTGCTGCCTCCAAGATCTTCTCTTGTGATGTCGGCTACAGGCTCAAGGTAGCTCTGCACTTTTGCCTTGGCTGCTGTTCTGCCAGGTTTATTGCCTGTCCTTATCCATCCGTAGACCGCATTGCAGAGGAAATCCTTGTTCGATCCGAAATCTCCTCCCGGATAGTATGATGAGTCGTCAAGAACGAAGTCTGGTTCAAATCCTTCAGGATAGTCGCTGAAACCCTTCGCATTCTCGATGTAGAATGAAACAGGGTAGAGGAGGAAGTCATAGTTTCTGTACTTCTTGCTGAATCCTTCCATTCCCACGTTCTTTCCGCTTGTCCTAGTACCTACGATATTGACTTCTATGTCAAGTCCGCGGAGGCCGTTGATGATGATTTCGCTTGCAGATGCAGTGGTCTTTGTGGCAATAACGAATACCCTGTCCAGCCCTAGCGAATGGTCAAGGGCGTCCTCGATAGGGAGGTAACCGTCAGGATACTCGATGGTCTCCTTGATTCCGATCTTGTATTCTGCCTTCTCTCCGGCCTCTGTTCTGGCTTTGTTGAAAGTCAGCTTGGCCAAAGTTTCTCCCTTGCGCTGAGGACCAGCAATCAATGTGGCAAGTACTGTGCTTGAAAGGATCTCACCTCCGTTATTGTATCTGAGGTCGAGTACGAGATCCTCAATACCGTCAGCCTTGAACTTGTCGAATACTTCCATCAGCTGCTCGTCATAGTCTGCATGGAAGCCCATGTAAAGCAGATATCCTATCTTCTTTCCGTTACTCAGCTCGACTGTCTCTGCCTTATAGATTGCCGGGTCTACATATGTGTCCGGAACCAGATCTATGGTGCCGGCAGGGGTAAGGATAGCCTGATCGAGATTTTCACCTTCCCACGCAACTGTACTTATGGTTATCGTAAGCGGATCTGTGTAGATCTTGCTTGTGACGCTCTTATAGTTGTCGGTGGTGATCTCCACTCCGTTTACGGCTGTGATGAAATGTCCTCTCTTGACTCCAAGCTTGTCAGCGGGACCGTCAGGGATGACTGTATCTACCAGCACTCCTACAGCTACTCCGATATTTACAGGTCTGAGCAGGTAGAATCCGTTTCCTCGCGATTGCTGTCCTACAGCCTTTGTGTCGGGTGCGTTGCTGACAATCTGAGTGTAATATTCAGTGCGGAACTTGTTGCTGTAGACTCCGTCATCGTGGTTGATGTCGTCGTGCTTTGCCACTCCGTCAAGGATTGATTTCAGGAATGCCTGGTATCCGGCACTGTAATCAAGTGCGAGACTTGGTATCGGCTCGTTCCAGAGATAGGTGGATGCCATCTTTTCATAAGTCCACTCGTTTATTTCCCTATATCGCCCGTCTCCCTCCTCGGTTACACCTGCTGACTGGTTGACCGTAATGGTTTCCGTTTGTGGATAACCCTCCGCCTGAATGGTAATCGTGGCTGTACGGCTTTCTGTTGCGATATTGTTCTCAATCTTGATTCGCAACGCGGACTCTCCTTTGATTCCTGTTGCGGTAAGTACCTTGCACCAGTCCTGGGCAGAAGATGAAGCTGTCCATTCTGCTTCGCTGGTGAAAGTAAGAGAAAGCTTTTCTCCTTCTGCATCAGCGTTGATGACGCTTTCCCATGTCTGACCTGAGATTCCTGTTCCTTCAAGGATTACAGGCTGCTCCTCCTCACAACCTGTTGTAAGGAGGATGGCAGCCAATATTGTCAGATAACTGATTATAGACTTCTTCATTATTCATTCCTTAAAATGCGTCTGGTATCCTGTACGTTTATGGTCTTGCGGGCCGGAACCTTGAGTTCATTCACAGAAGCTTCCATTGTACATGCCTTGCTTGCCACATCTTTCTTAGGAGTAAGTACAAGCGAACTGTTTCCGCAGAAGATGACCTTCGAGTCAGAGCCGCCATACCAGTTCTTGCTCTGGGATACTCCCGGATACTCAGTAATCATCTCACCCTTTGCAGACCAGCTCTTGAAGTGCTTCACTGGCTTGACTGTGAGAGATCCGGTCTCTTCGTTGTAATCCACATCATGGATGAGAGTAGTGGCCTGCTGCTCATACCTGTCCTTTGAAGCATAGTATCTGTTGAACGTTCCCTTGAACCATATTGTCTGGCCGTTGAATGAAGCCATCGGGTCTTCACCCTCGGCAGAGTAATCCTTGATGGTGACATCGTTGACAGGATCGTAGTTTGAAGCAGCCACCGCATGCTTGAATGTGGTGATCTTGTCGTTCTCGTCGATCTCGAGGAACCACTTTGGACCATAGTTCTTGTTTGCTTCTTCCTCTGTCTTCGCCCATCCCTTGTCAATAAGATCCTGTGGAGAATGATATTCTACACCACATGGGTCAAATCCGAGACATACCAGGATATTCTGTGCCTTATATGATTCGCGTGTGGCGTCGTTGACACCATCTGTGATGGTAACGTCAAATGTGTGGGGAACTCCATTGACGTCAGTGATCTTTGCTGTATATTCTCCCTGGAGCTTACCGAAGAGACCGGTCTCGATTGTAGGCTCGGCGCCTGTAGTGAAGCTGTATACATGGACAGTAGATACATGCTCGATGTTTGTGGCCATGATAGCATACACATACTCTGTATTAGGACTGAGGTTTGAGAACATGAGGTCTGCACCTTCTTCAGTGAGTGCCTTTGCGAGTACGTCTGAAGACAGCGCGACTCCGTTGTTGCGGATCACTACGTCCATGGTGAGATCCTCGTTTCCAGGAGCATTGAGGACCTGATCTACAGCGTACTTTGTATGTACGAATGCAGTTGCGCTTGATGTGTTTCTTAACTTGAGATTCATGACTGCAGAGTTCCAAGGCTCTGCTGTCTCGACTTCTGTGGTCTCGATCTCAGGTGCCGGTCCTACAGGTTCGGTTGTTGTGAACACATCCTCGATATAGACCTCTCTCATGTCCTCGTCAAAGGCTACGATGCATACATAGTAGTTTGATTCCGGTATAAGTCCCTGAAGAGAGAATTCCTGAGCTGAATCATACTCTGTAGACTTATCGTCCCATGGACCGATCACTGCACGGCGGACCATCTCCTCTCCTTCGAAAAGGAAGGCCTCGTAGTCAGCTTCGCTCATGATATATGCGCGATACTTGTCCACTCCTTCTTCCGGTGTGAGAGTCACCTTTGCAGATATGGAAGTGACGTCGGAAACCTCGATCTCCACATCATAAGGACATTCCTCAGCCTTAGGGGTTGTGAATTCGTATACCTTTACATCTGCTGCAGATACCTGGGCATCGATATCCGTGCTCTCTGATTTACCTGCAAGAATAAGGTACTTCGTGTCTGAATAGAAGTAAGTCGCGTAGTTGTCCCAACCGTCCATCTGCTTCCACTCATAGTCGAATGTCTGGCTCTTGTCAGCTCCAAGGCCAAACGCGCTGAGGTAAGATTCGTAAGTTACTCCCACCAGAGCCTGGAAATACAGATAGTCGTTATAGTCAACGATCATATGCCTGTATGCCTTTGCATCTTCAGGCATTTCGATGTGATATGAAATGGCTGTAGGTGTCGCTTTTTCAAGAGTGATCATCTCTTCGTATCCGAAGACGGTAGAGATGTCTTCTGACTTAAGTTCGCTGTACACATAAGGATTGATCTTGCGTACCGCATAGTAGAGAGAATATTCCTTGTTACCCTCAAGCTGGTTGTATGTAATGGTGACAACGTTGTTGTCATCGAACATGCCGTTGTTGTAGTTGTCGCCAAAAAGGTCTTCTGCCGTTGTTATTGTCTGCCCGGCAGGGACAATAGCCCATGCGTAGTCACCAGGAGCATCAGATGCGATCTTGAATGTAACCGATGTTCTGCTCACTTCCGAAACAGTGATTGACGCTACAGGAGCTGTTGGTTCCGGTTCTGGGGTCGGTGTCTTTGTGTTGCAGGAAGTTATAGCTCCGGCAACAATGGCTGACAGCCCCAATGTTATAAGTAATCTTTTCAACATGATTAAGATTGTTTTAGTTTGTTTTACATATAATTTGTCAAGAAAGCAAAAATACAAAAAAATGTTGTACTTTAGCGGTTTATAACGATAGAAGCTTTAATATGAAGAAGATTTTTGGAAATATCATCTGGGCTCTGGCGATTGCAGTCTCTCTTGTCGGTTGTGGAGATCCTGATGAACCGGAACCACCGGTGGGGCCCGAAGTGGAGAATGGGGTCATCAATTTTGTAAACCCTGCTGGCGACAGAGAAATCTCATCAAATGGTGAGACAGTTTCATGTGTGCTGATGGCTGAGGATGTATATACTGCATCTCTGGAATTTGTTTCAGGAGGTGAGGACTGGGCATCGATTACCAAAGGTGAAACCGGTGAGGCCGGACGTAACACAGTGAGGCTTGTTTTTGAAAAGAATGCGACTGACCAGCCACGTTCTGTGACGCTTCATGTGCAGGTGGAAGGCTATGACCAGGTCCAGCTCGCCGAGTTTGTCCAGAAGCAGGATGAGGCTTCTGCAGAGAAGCAGCTGAACTCGACACTCAATACCTATATGCATAAAAGATTGCAGCAGGAATATCTTTGGGAGGAGTATAATGCGCTTGAAGTCGATCTTTCCGTTGATTACAGAGAGTTTTTGAATACCCACCTTCTTAAGTTGGGAGATGTAAACATAGAGGACGGTGGAAAGTATCGTACGAACTCTCCTGACAGAGGCAAGCGTTTCATTTATTCCAATATCCAGGAGATCGAGCCTGTCACCAAGGCGGTAGAGACTTACAGCCTCGGTTTCGGTCCTTTCTTCTCTTCTGTAATCAGCCCAGCCCAGGGTGTTGTCGGTCTGTCGGTTTCTTACGTCCATCAGGGATCTCCTGCATGGGCTGCCGGAATGAAACGAGGAGATACGATCTATAGTGTCAATGGAGTGACCTTGACAGAAGATAATTACAGAAATTACATGACAGCTCTGTATTACTCTCCTTCAGGAGATTATCGTTTCGGCTTCATAAGGGATGCTGATATGAACAGCAGATATGAGGCAACCATGTCGACAGATATCTACAGGTATAATCCTGTCCTGTATTCGGCTGTGATGAAGGAAGGCAGCAATGTCATAGGATATCTTGTACTCGAAAACTTCGATCTTGACGCCCATGAATTTGTGGTGGATATTATCCAGCAGTTCAAGGATAATGCAATCACAGACCTGATTCTTGACCTTCGCTTCAACCCGGGAGGAGCTGTAGCCCAGAGCCGCTACCTTGCTTCTGCCATAGTAGGTCAGTCCCATCTTGACGATGTCTTTGTCAATGTCGAGTTCAGAGGAAATAAGAAACAGATATGGAAGTTCCGTGGAGGTCCAAACGATGAGGATGGTCTGGGTATAGCACCTGATCTGGGACTTAAGCGTCTGTATGTGATCGGGTCTGAAAATACTGCGTCTGCATCTGAGCTTATCATAAACGGACTCAGGGGTATTGATTTTCCAGTGTATCTCTATGGTAGCAGGACAGAGGGTAAGAATGTAGGTATGACCACTACCTTGGTTACTGCAGAAGAGCGGAGGTTCCTCTTCTCACCGATTACCTTCAGAGTGGCCAATGCCAAAGGTGAGAGGGATTATCCTGATGGCTTCGTTCCGGATGTGATTGTCAACAATCAGAATAACAGCTATGCTGACGATGCCGACAACCTTTTCCCATATTCGTTCGGAGATTGGGCAGATATGGACTTCAACGTTGCCCTCCGTTATGCATACGAGGATATTCTGGGAATTGAAAGGAGCCTTGCTTCAGGACCGATGTCGGTATCAGAAACTCCAGTTCCTCTCGGACCGTCTGAAATCAAGGAGCCGAAGATCGGCAGGTACGGAAATGTGATATATCAGCTGGACTAAAGCTTCTTAAGATAAACAATACTGTCCGGACCTTCGTTGAAGAGGAGGTCCATGATGGACAGATCGGATTGGAAGCCGTGTTTTCGGGAAAATACCTGGAAATACGGCTTTTCAAGTTTCATGTCCTGAAGGATGGTGTTCGGACGTTTCGGGTGGATGGATTCGCGCAGGTCGTCGCATGCCAGCATAGTTCCGTCAGGGCCGGTCTGCTTGCCTTCGCGTGAAAATTCCGAGGTCATGCGCAGGTCTACAGCAAGTCCGGTCTTCTCTATGAAGAATCTGAGGAGCTGTGTGTTGAGGTCCAGAAGCCTTTCTGGCCTGCTTTCCAGTATAGAGAACAGTTCGTCCTGATAGTATTCGAAATATGCTGAAGTCCTGTACGCTGAAACAATAGCTCTTTCATGTTGCTGCAGCCAGGGCGTGCTCCAGTCAATCTTTATTTCAGAGATCGGGAGCTTGTGGGTGCCTCCTTCGTGTATGATAGGGTAGGAGAGTGCCTGTACTCCGTCTGCGGCATAGAAACGGCATCGGTTGCGGTAGGACTGTTTCTGGTAGTTCTCACAGGCTTCGATATAAATGACGGACGGAGTCAGTTCGATCGAACTGTCTCCGTCACGTCTGTTGGTCAGTCCGTCCATCTCCTCTGCCATTGCGGCAAAATAGGAAACAGGCGGCATGTATGCTGTTGAAAGTACCTTCGGCATTAGTCTATGCTGCCTTTGGTGTCGCGGTCAGCACCTCTGATGATACCTCTCTTTGAGTTTCTGATGAACTCGATGATGGTATCTCTTTCCTCTGATTCAGGGAAGC
>JAEIGA010013535.1_pt1 | contig 12420 bp, 12 predicted proteins | sample 9270691 | NCBI WGS metagenome assembly JAEIGA01 (sample SAMN17057246, study PRJNA624740) | gut metagenome | biome: biome; isolation source: fecal sample | host: Bos grunniens | place: China: Xizang | collected 2019
AAAACTGAATCTCCGTTCAAATTTGTTACATACAGATTTTCGACTACTTTATGCGTATGTGCACCTATGATGACATCTATATTTTGAGTCTTCTCCGCCAACTCAATATCTGACACATTTTTGCCTGTCATAGGGTGAGTTCCTTGATGACTCAAACAAATCACCACATCACACTTCTCTTCATATCGTAATAGATGTGCCATTTTTTGAGCGGTCTCTATTGGATCTAAATATTTGATTGGCGCAAAATTCTTTTCTGCTATTAAACCTGTCGGGTTTACACCGATACCAAACACACCAATACGCAAGTTTGAACGGTTGATCACCGTATAAGGCAATACTATTCCCTCCAAAGCCGTACTAGTCACATCATAATTGGAGCAAACGATTGGAAAATTGGCCATTTTCAACACCTGAGCCAATGTATCAACACCATAATCAAATTCATGATTACCCAAGGTGATAGCATCGTATTGCATTCTATTCATAGCATCTATTTCAATACGGCCATGATAATAGTTATAATAAGGTGTTCCTTGAGAAAAATCACCGGCATCAAATAGGAGTATATTAGGATCTTTAGAACGCGCTTGCTGCACAAAACCCATCCTTCTTGCATACCCACCACATAACTCATCTCTCTTTCCCTCCTCTAATGGTTCAACTTGAGAATGAGTATCATTGGTATGCAAAATGGTTAGTTGGTATTCTCTTGTTGAACAACAAGCAGTACAACCAATAGCCAACAAACAAGCACAAAGGCTTCTAAAAACGCTTCTGTATATCATCATGATTGAGTATTGATAAAATTACTTGACCATTAGGCAAATGTCTAGATGGATCATTCATAAATCTATTAACCAAATCGCGCATTTCTATATCACTCAAAGGTTTGCCTTGAGGGATTGCCATTTGGTTGGCTAGACTAAGAGCTAAAGTCTCTTGCCATTGTTCTACAACCGAATGTTCGGTATCCTGAACATCATGTATAACCTGTAATAAAGTATCCACAGCATTCTTCTGCCCCAACAAAACAGGAACACTCGAAATAGTATATGCTTGAGGAGAAAACTGCTCTAGCACAAAGCCCAAACCTTTTAAATCGGGCAGCAACTGTTGAAGAGTTTGCCAATCATCCTCCATAAGTTCAATCACCTCTGGGAATAAAAGTGGCTGTGTAAGGGCTTGTGAATGACTCAATTGGGCACACAACTCCTTGAATAATATATGCGCGTGCGCACGATGTTGATGAATCAATACAATCCCTTGCTCTACAGGCGCAAGGATATAACGATTGCCACACTGCAGAAGCGGAGTGGTATCTGTTATCTGAGGATTATTCTCAAACAACATAGCTGAAGTAGAAGATACTATATTGGGGAGATCTTCATGCTTTTGAGTATACAAATCCTCCCAATTAGAAACTACACTATCACGCTTAATATGCGTTTTAAAAGGATTATAACTAGGATCTATTTGCATCGTGGGGGCTTTTATTGGCATCGCACCCGAACTTACAGTTGGAAATTCCAACTGAGTAGAACTCACAAAATCCAAAGAAGGCGATACATTAAATTTACCCAATGCCTCCTTGGTTGCCGCTAGTAAGATTTGGAATATAGCTTGTTCGTCAGCAAATTTTATCTCCGTTTTTGTCGGATGTATATTCACATCTATTGCATCAGGATCAATGTCAAAATACAAAAAATATGAAGGAGAATGGTCTGGTAATAACAACCCTGAATATGCAGTCATAATGGCTTTGTGAAAATATGTATGACGCATATATCGCCCATTGACGAACATATATTGTTGGCTATTTTTTCCGACCGTTTCGGGTTTGCCAATAAAACCTGAAATCTTAACCAACTCTGTTTCGGTGGAGATATCTACCAAATGACTTGTATAAGGTTTAGAAGAATGACCAAAGACTGCTTCAATACGCTGTTTTATAGTACAAGGAGGTAATTCAGAAAGGATTTCATCATTACTCACAAAAGTAAATTGTACTTGAGGATTAACCAATACAATGCGGTTGTATTCGGTCAATAGATTACGAAGCTCTGTTTGGTCGGTTTTGAGAAATTTACGACGGGCAGGAACGTTGTAAAAAAGGTTTTTTACACGTATATTAGTACCTACTGAACATTGAACAATATCCTGCTCCAATAATTGAGATCCTGCGATCTCTATGCGAGTTCCTACCTCATCTTCCTCTCGGCGGGTTTGCATTTCGACATGTGCAACTGCAGATATACTAGCGAGAGCCTCACCTCTAAATCCCATTGTTCTCAATTGGAACAAATCAGAAGCGATAGAAATTTTAGATGTAGCATGACGTTCAAACGCCATACGAGCATCAGTAGAACTCATTCCCTTACCATCATCTACCACCTGCAATAATGTACGACCTGCATCTCGCACTATGACACGGATATGAGAAGCACCCGCATCTAAAGAATTTTCAACCAATTCTTTTAGACAAGAAGCCGGTCTTTGAATCACCTCTCCAGCGGCAATTTGATTTGCTACACTGTCAGGCAGGAGATGAATGATGTCACTCATAGTAGATAGTAAAAAACAAATAAGAGAAGCAAGAGCAATGCAACCCAGAGTAGCAACTTAGATTGACGTTTTTTGGCGCTTCTCCTGTTGTAAGTGTTCGCCTCATGCGCTTCACGAAAGGAACCACGATGAAGACGCGCAAGTTTATCCTTGCGCGCCTCCTTTTCTTTATCATAGTAAATGGGGCGATAGTCCCACTCACGTGGTTTTCGTACTTTTGGAAAAAGTATAGACATTATTTAATAATCTCTTGGAACTTTGCATCAGTAACATACTTAGCAAACTCCATGTCTTTTTGTGCTCTAACTTTCAAATTTGCATCACGCTCTACAGCGATTGCAAGATTCTTGTATACAGCATCACGATCATTAGTACGAGCTCCAACAACTGCTGCTAAATATGCGGTAACAGCATTTGGATTCTCAACATTTGCTAATGTTTGGCGTGCTGCAGCATAGTCCTCGTTGATGATTTGTTGAACAGCTGCGTTATTGCTAACTAGATTACCGTATGCACTATTAGCTGCTGCATAATCTCCCTTCATTGTATATAGAGTACCCATAGCAGCACTTAGATTACCCTCAGTACCAGCTGCTTTACCAAGATATTCCTCGGCTTTATCCAAATCACCCTCTGACATTGCCAAAATACCTAAGTTGTAATTTACATCAGGGTTAGTTGGAGCTAATTGAAGCGCTTTTGCATAGAAACTGTGTGCCTCTGCAACATTGCCTTTATTGAAATTGATAATACCCAAGTTGTTATATGCGCGGTGATCTTTTGGGAACAACTCCATTACCTTCTCGTAGATAGCATATTTCTCATCTACACTATTGAACAATGTTGCTGAGTAAAGTAACTCCTCAACATTCAATGCAGCAGGATCAGTAGTTGCCAAAGCAAGAATCTCCTCGTCTGACTTACCAATCAAATCAGTTGTTAGAACAAGACGGCTACGACGAAGTGCTGGCAACACCTCCTCAGCTATTGTTTCAAATACTGCACTGAGGTTCTTAATTTGCGCCTCACGCTCTTCTGGATCAGAATACATACTTAGAACACGCAAAACCAACTCTTTATCTTGAATATCACTAGCTTCCAATGCTTTTTGGAAACCTTCCCAGTCTTCTGCTGTTACGTCAGACTCGATATTAGCTTTTACTCGAGTACTTCTGAGGTGATTTTGGATATATCTTTGTGATTTTTCTTGACGAGCATCTGCCAATTTTTCATTCAAGTCTTGACCACCATCAGGGGATGCATAACCCAAAACTTCAATCTTGTTGATAGCTTTATTTGCATCTTTATTGGCACTCTTAATCGCTTTTTTCAAATCCTTCATCTCTTTGGAAGCCAACTCTGAACTACGCAAAGCTGTTTGTTGAATCAAGAAACGAATATCAGCTTCTTGTACCTCTTGAATGATACGTTGAAATTTATCTGCTGTCACTTGTGGTTTCACATCCTCTGCAGAAGCTAATGTAGCTGTCGCAACAACACCATCTGCAATTTTCATCTCTGGGATTTCAACAACTCGATTTCCATTTTTAGCAGTGAATCGGAGAACCAACTTTGAATCGGCCATAGCTGGCACATAATCAAAAGATGCCTTAAGAGCAAACTTTCCTCCCTCTTTGAAAGGAATAACTGTTCCATTCTCTTTAGCTTTTTCTCCAACATAAGTTACTGACTTACCAACAGCCTCACCACCTTCGTAAACCAATACTGGAGTTACTGTTACTACTGCTTTTTTAGAGAATTTTTTCACAGGGAATGTACCGGTAATATCAGCCTCGACTTTGTTACCAGCCACTACCAGAGTTCCTGGATTTACGGTCACCTTTTCAGGCTGAATTGCACCTCCACAACTAACTAGCATTGCAGTTGCAAATACTAATGATAAGAATAAAGATTTTTTCATGCTTTTTTATCTAATTTATGTGATTTTTGCTACTTAAAAACTAAACATCAATGCTACGAGCATAATTTATCGGCTGCAAAGGTACAAAAATATTTACAAACCAACAAATTTCTAAACATTTTTTTATTATTTTTTTGCGTTTTTGAATATTTATTCGTACCTTTGCATTGTTTTAATCCATAAAATTGATTTTTACCATGTTAAAGATTTTTTTTCTTATACTCCCAACCATCATACTATTTGCAACTTCATGCGATAACAAAACGGAGCAAAAAATAGAACAAAAAATAGATAGCTCAGAGCTAAACGCAAACAATCTATTGATAGAAGCACAAACCCTGATTGATTCCGGAGCATTGCAACAAGCAAAACTTATTATAGATTCTGTACACAACTCTTTTCCAACCTTAAGAACCCAACGCATTAAAGCAAAAAGCCTAGCAGATTCTATTATTTATCTTGAAGCAAAAACAACATTAGCATACACAGAAACATTACTACCGCCGTTATTTGAGCAAGTTGATGAGTTGATTAAAAAATTCTCTTACGAAAAAAACGACCAATACGAAAATAATGGTAGATATGTTCATAAACTCCTGGTAACTAATAGCAATACATCTCGCAACTTTATCCAGGCATATGTCCGTGATGATCATAAAACAATCGTCAAGAGTTACTATTTTGGAAATAAACCTGTAGCACAAAATTCCATTACACTATCTAGCGATAACGAAGAACAACTATTCTCCGGAACGAATCACCAATTTGAGGCACAAGGACATCACGAAATCATGACATTAGAAGATGAACAAGCGCTTACTTTTTTGAGTTTTATCAGCACTTATCAAAATTCAAGAATACGAGTCAAAGGTAATGGAACCTATTCTAACTCATCCTGGATTTATTATCTAAATGACAAAGAAAAAAATGCACTTGCAGAAACCTATCAACTTGGATGGTTAATGAAAGATATTCAAAAAATAGAGGAAATTCAAAATTCACAAAACGAAAAAATATTGAATTATGAACAAAAAAATAAGGTAAAATAACAAATACATTTGTATTTTTATAAAAAAAGTTGTACCTTTGCCAAGAATTTTGATTTTGACCTTCTTATATGAGTATCTTACAAAATATGACGGCTCTGAAACTTCTTCAGTTGAAGGCGTTCAAGTTTCAGTTAAACAACCCTTTCAAATGGGCTAATGGATGGTCTGCACCAATGTATTGTGATGATCGCAAAATCTTATCCTATCCTAAGATGAGAGACTTTGTTCGATTAGAATTATCACGCACAATAGCAGAGTTGTATCCAGATACAGATGTTGTTGCTGGTATAGCAACCAATGCCATCGCTCATGGAGTACTCGTAGCAGAACAACTAAGTTTACCTTTTGTCTATGTCCATCCCACACCCAAAGATCATGGACTAGAAAATCAAATCGAAGGAGATTTGCGCCCTAGACAAAACGTCGTTATCGTTGAAAATCAAGTTAATGCGGGTAATAATTGCGTTAAGGTAGTAGAAGCTATTAGAAACAATGGTTGTAAAGTCTTAGGCATTGTAACTATTTTTGATTATGAATTTCCTACTACACAACGTAAATTATCTAAACTAGGAGTAGATCTCACTTCATTAACTAACATGGATACAGTATTGCACCACGCCTCTCATTTGGGTATGATAAATCCAGAAGATGAAGCAGCAATCAAAGATTGGCAAAAACATCCATCAAATTGGAATAAATAATGGCAGAGATTAAATACGAAAGTAAAATAGGAAAAGTAAACGCTAGTGCTGGTAGCGTATATGCCGTATTAACTAACCTAGAAAATCTACAACGTTTTGCAGACGTAATTCCGCAAGATAAAATCAAAGAACTAGAGATTAGCAGAGAATCTATACGTTTTAAAGTGGAAGGATTAGGTCCTAAGATTACTATTGGGATTGTAGATCAAGAGGAAAATAAAATGATTAAATATGGTGCTGAAAACATTCCTATTCCACTAGATGCTTGGATCCAACTTAAGGAGGTTGATACCCACGAAACATGCATGCGAATCACCATAAAAACAGACTTGCCGGTAATGTTTCGAATGATGTTGGATAAAAAAATGCAGATCGGCCTTGACCAAGCAATCGATATGTTATGCCAAATCCAATACGAGTAAATACTATTAAGAACTTCTAAATATTTTTGTTAATGGGAAAGAAAAAACGCCACCATCGTATCCATCGCGAAGGTAGAAAAATAATACTTACTGTTACATTTTTGATCTTTGCAATAAACGTGCTTGTTTATTTATGGATATCACAATCACAAATGCAGTGGATATTAGCTATTTCGGTACTGCTATCAGCTGTATTGCTGGTTTTTGTCACATACTTCTTCCGCAACCCTGTGCGAATACTAGAAGTTCAAGATCCTAATTTTCTCATTGCCCCAGCAGATGGTCGAGTCGTTGTTGTTGAACCAACTATGGAAAATGAGTATTTTCATGAAAAACGCTTACAAGTAAGTATATTCATGTCTCCTCTTAATGTACATGCCAACTGGTATCCAATAGAGGGTACAGTCATAGCCTCTGAACATCAAGATGGATCACATAAAGGCGCATGGCTTCCTAAATCAAGTACAGAAAATGAACGTTCATTAGTAGTGATTGAAACCCATAACAAAGCACTTGTTGCAGTACGTCAAATCGCTGGTGCTATGGCTAGACGTATTGTTACTTATTCCAAAGTAGGTAGCAAAGCTCATCGTAATGAGCATTTTGGATTTATCAAGTTTGGATCACGTGTAGATTTATACTTGCCACTTGATACCGAAATATTCGTAACAGTAGGTGAACACGTAAAAGGAAACGAAACTATTTTAGGTAGAATTAATAACTAAGCATCATGGACGATAAGTTTGAAAAATTATTTGCCGAGTATCCATTTACATTGACAGATGAAATGGTGAAAGAGGCAGCACAAGATATTTTGGCGAAACATTTTGACGAGAACAATAATGTTGAGGTTTGGAAACAATGCCTTCATAGTATTGATCTAACAACACTTAATGGTGAGGATACTACTGAAAAAGTAGAAACTATGGCTCAGCGTGTTAATGAGTTCGAGACTCATTTCCCAGATATACCAAACGTAGCTGCTATGTGTGTCTACCCTTCTTTAGTTCAAACAGCTGCAGACACATTAACAGAACCTATTGGCATAGCTGCTGTTGCTGCAGGATTCCCTGCTTCACAAACATTTGTTGAGATTAAAGTAGCAGAATCTGCTATGGCTGTAGCTGCTGGTGCTACTGAAATTGATATCGTTATCTCTATAGGTAAGTTCTTAGAAGGAAACTATCAAGAGGTTTATGATGAGATTTCGGAAATTAAAGCCGCAATCAAAGATGCTCATCTTAAAGTAATCTTAGAGACTGGAGCTCTTAAAACAGCTGAAAACATTTACAAAGCTTCTATACTTGCGATGGCAGCAGGAGCTGATTTTATCAAGACCTCTACTGGTAAAGTTCCTGTAAATGCAACTCCTGAAGCCACATATGTTATGTGCCAAGCTATCAAAAATTGGAAAGAGAAAACAGGAGAAAAAATATGTTACAAACCAGCAGGAGGTGTTAGTACAACTGACGAAGCTGTGCAACACTATACATTAGTAAAAGAAATTTTGGGTGAAGATTGGCTCAACAACGAATCTTTCCGCTTTGGCGCCAGTCGACTAGCAAATAACTTACTTACCAGCATCACAGGTACAGAAGTTAAATATTTTTAATGATATTTGTCAAATAATATTCATTATAAAAAGAGCCCCATTTGGGGCTTTTTTATTTCTCATCGTTTTTTGACTGAGCATAATCAAAATTACTATATGCGTCTACAATTTTTTTAACAAGGTGGTGGCGTACAATATCTTTTTGATTAAATTCTACAATAGCTATTCCATTGATATTTTTTAATCGCTCTATTGCATCTTTAAGTCCAGATTTTTGACTAGGAGGTAAATCAATTTGCGTCATATCACCTGTTATTATCATTTTGCCATGAACACCTAAACGAGTTAGGAACATTTTTAGTTGAGCCGTTGTGGTATTTTGAGCTTCATCTAATATGACTATCGCATCTGCAAGCGTACGTCCACGCATAAAGGCTAAAGGAGCTATCTGTATTATACCACGTTCCATGTACTCATTGAGTTTTGCACCTGGGATCATATCTTGGAGCGCATCGTATAGTGGCTGGAGATATGGATCAATCTTCTCCTTCATATCACCAGGTAAGAAACCCAGTTTCTCACCAGCTTCTACAGCAGGACGTGATAGAATAATACGTTTAACCTCACGATTTTTGAGGGCTCGAACAGCAAGAGCTATGGCTGTGTATGTTTTTCCACTACCCGCAGGACCGATAGCAAATAGTAAATCATTCTCTTCGTATACATCAACAAGAAGTTGCTGATTTGCACTACGAGCAACAATAGATTTTCCATTTACACCATGAAGAATAAGGTTATCTTGTAGAAACTCTGTGGGTTTCTCGCCATGAATAAGTTGAAGGATTTGTTGTTCGTTTATGGTATTATGTTTTACACAAAAATCTTCACATTTACGAATATTTTGTTCAAAGCGAGTAATAGCAAGTTGTGAACCAATAACCTTAACCTGATAACCACGTGCAACAACTCGCACATCAGGATGCTGATTCTTCAAACATAAAATATTGACGTTATTCACGCCATAGAACATTGCTATATCAAGCGCTTCGCTAAGTTCAAATATAATTTCCATTTAGGTTTTATATCTTACAGGTGAAAAAGATATTTAAGTCTCAAATACAAAACAATCGGGTGTTTCCACTCGATTGTTTTGTTTTGTATTTTCAAATGCTTAATTACCAACCATAAGCACTCATGGCAGAATTCATCGCTTTCTCATACTCATTATAAGCGTCATTCATTTCTTCCTCATACTCTTCATAAACTTCTTCATAAGCTCCACCATAGATGTCTTTTGCTGCAGTTTTTGCATTCTCATACATTTTGTTCGCAGTAGCTTGTGCACTCTTATACATGTCATTTGCTATTTCTTCTGCATCCTCATACATGTCATTTGCCATTTCTTGTGCATCAGAGTAGTCATAATCAGAGTAGTCATAATCAGACTCTTCATAAGCATCATAAGCTTTTTCTACTGATTGAGAAACTTCGTCAAGTGCTGCATTTACTGCGTCTTCAGCTTTTTTCTCCTCGCTACCGCAACTAACTAGAGAAACACACGCTACACAAAGTAGTACATAAAATAGTTTTTTCATTTTGATTAAATTTTAATAGTTGTTTTTCCTACTCACTTTTGGGCTTTTCGGAATACTCCACATATATTTTTTTATTAATAAGCAAGGCTTAAAACCTTTATTCGCTGCAAAGGTACAAATTATTTTTTATAATAACAAATTATTTTTAATAAAAAAAGTTTTTTTAAATTCACTGTTATAATAGAGGTATTTTGGGCACATTATTCAAAAAACAATATTCAGTTTCCTTCACCTCCGCTATAATTGTTTGTTTTCCGTTGCTTAAAAATAAATATGGCACATGCAGGAATCTATTATAGATAGCGGCTTGATCAAAAACCTCTTGAGTGAGCGGAACAGTAGGTGCTTTAAACTCTATTAGCATTAGTGGTTGCATCTCCTTATTATAAACTATTGCGTCGCAGCGTTTAGGCTTACCAGCTACCATTATAGGTACCTCGACAGCAATTAGATTACTTGGATAATTAAACTCATCCACCAAAAGCTTCAGCGTTGTTTGTCGTACCAACTCCTCTGGCGTGAGACGAACAAAGCGTCGTCTCCACGCACAGAGAACATATTGTTTACCATTTTGAGTTCGTATATTCATCGCCTCTAAACTGTAGCCCAGAGGGCGTTCTGTAGGTACGTAGTGCCGTTCTCTAAACTATTTTTGCCAGTTATCCTTGAGCGATGCAGTGCGGTTGAACACCAGTTTCTCGCTAGTAGTATCCGGATCTACAACAAAGTAACCATGCTTGAGGAATTGGTAGTTATTGCATTTAGCAACGCCATCTACCACTTCTACTGCTTTCTTTTCAGCAGCTAAAGCACCCTCAATCTTGCAATTCACCACTTTTAGACTATCTGGATTAAGCAGATCGCGGAAGTCACCCTCCTCAGCAGATGGATTCTCGCACGCAAACAAACGGTCATACAAACGAACCTCCGCATCTACACAAGAGTTACACTCTACCCAATTAATAGTGGATTTTGTCTTGCGGTTACCACCTTCGGTACCAGACTTTGAGTCAGGATCGTAGGTTGCATATACGGTAGTGATATTACCCTCGGCATCCTTCTCGCAGCCTGTGGCTTGGATGATATAAGCAGCTTTCAAACGCACCTCACGGCCACCAGGACTGAGGCGGAAGAATTTCTTGTCACCCTCCTCCTGGAAGTCACCGCGCTCAATATAAAGTTCCTTAGCGAACTTCATCTCACGGGTACCCAATTCTGGATGTCCATCTATATTCTCCGCTACGATAGTTTCTCCTTCACCCTCATAATTGGTAATCACGAGTTTCACAGGATCAAAGATTGCACAAACACGTGGTGCTGTTTCTTTGAGAGTCTCACGCACTGTGTGCTCAAGCAAACCGAGATCAATCATACCCTCTACCTTGGTATAGCCAATCTTGTCGATGAAAGCACGAATAGCCTCTGGAGTGTATCCACGACGACGAAGACCGCATACAGTAGGCATACGAGGATCATCCCAACCGCTAACAAGTCCTTCTTTCACGAGTTGGAGCATCTTACGCTTAGACATCACTGTGTAGGTGATGTTGAGGCGGTTGAACTCATATTGACGTGGACGATAGTCGCCAGTAATAAATTGGTCGATATAGTAGTCGTACAATGGACGATGCACTACGAATTCAAGAGTACATATAGAGTGTGTCACACCTTCAAAATAATCAGATTGACCGTGTGCAAAATCATACATTGGGTATACATTCCAACGACGACCTGTGCGGTGGTGAGGGTGGGTGGTGATAATGCGGTACATAATAGGATCGCGGAAGTGCATATTTGGATTGGCCATGTCAATCTTTGCGCGAAGCACCATCTTACCATCCTCAATCTCACCATTTTGCATAGCTTGGAAAAGACGAAGATTCTCCTCTATTGGACGGTCACGATATGGAGAAGCTACACCTGGTTCGGTAGGTGTACCTTTTTGCTCTGCAATTTGCTCAGCAGTTTGTTCATCAATATATGCCTTGCCTTGTTTGATGAACTCAATAGCAAGATCATAAAGCTGTTGGAAATAGTCAGAAGCATAATAGATATTTCCCCACTTAAATCCAAGCCAAGCAATATCTTGTTGAATAGAATCTACATATTCTACGTCCTCTTTCACAGGGTTAGTATCATCAAAACGGAGATTACATACGCCGTTATATTTCTCTGCGATACCAAAGTCCATGCAAATGGCCTTTACGTGACCTATATGCAGATAACCATTTGGCTCAGGTGGGAAACGAGTTTGAATACGTCCATCATTTTTTCCCTCTTGGAGATCTTTCTCTACGATTTGCTCAATGAAATTGAGACTTCTTTCTTCTAATTCCATTTATTCTTGTCTTTAAACTTTAAACTCTAAACTTTAAACAGGGCGATCAGTTTAATTATATCCACGTACAACACCTCGTGGTGAGCTTTTTACAAATTCAACAATCAGATCTCTTTCTGGACCCTCAGGCAATGTAGCATTTATTTGCTCTACAGCTTGTGACATATTCAAGCCTGACATATAAAGCAAGCGATAAGTGTCTTGTATGGCCGAAATCTGCTCTTTGGTAAATCCTCTACGGTTGAGTCCAACAGAGTTGATACCACAATAACTGATT
>JAEIGA010013536.1_pt1 | contig 12419 bp, 16 predicted proteins | sample 9270691 | NCBI WGS metagenome assembly JAEIGA01 (sample SAMN17057246, study PRJNA624740) | gut metagenome | biome: biome; isolation source: fecal sample | host: Bos grunniens | place: China: Xizang | collected 2019
AAACATCTTTATCAAATGGGAGTGAGCTTTTACCCCTCGCCCCTTAAAAGCTCACTTTAGGGCAAAATAAAAAGTCCCTAGCACTATGCTAGAGACTCTATGAAGATTCTTAGACATTGAAATTATTAAGATTGATTGTCAATTAATAAATCAAGTTGAACTCTAAATCCTTTATCTGATGACATTGTAACACTTCCATATGATTCAAATACAATATTATCATTTCCTTGTTTATAAAATATAAAAGGAATATCTTGGCTACTACCATCAGATGCAAATGCTTTGACATTTTTAATCTCTAAATAACTTCCAATAATAGGATATAATTTATTCATTACCCATTCAGGAAGAGAAAATGAAGCTTTTATGTTATTGTCACCTGCTTCTGAACCATTAGTTATTGAACCACCTAGAACAAGCATCAAATGAGTTCCTGATAAACTCCATTTAATATAAGTGATAGTAACTCCAGTTCCTGATAAGTCTGTTCCTATGCCCTCAATAAATCTATTATGACCACTTTGATCTTTAATATTTTCTAGTAAATATTGGTCAGATAATTTGTTATTATTTTCATCAAGAATATTTTCAAAAGATGGAACTTTCAAATTACCAGCAACATCTAAATTTCCACCAAATTCAGCATCATTTTCAAAAGCATCATCAATTGATTCATCAATTATTTTTTGGATGCCCTCTGTTGTATACATTCTTCTCATTTTATTATACCTCCAATTTTGAGAAAATAAGGTTTGCTTCTTTTATTGAGAGAAGCATAGAACTCGAATTTTAAGCTTGAGGCTTTGAATAAACTTTTACAAAGCAATTTCTAGATACATGAACAGTGTTTTCTGTATGATAGAACATATTAAGGAAATCTCCTTGTCCATTCATGTTTTCTCTCACAGCTCTATATGTATTATGAAGTCTCATAATTCTTCTATCAACTAAAATTGCATAGAAGTCATCATCAGCATCTCCAAAATTAGGAATAACAACTATTTCAGCTGGAATTGCTAAGTCTTCTCTATGGAATGCTCCAGCTAGAGTTTGAACTTTTAATGATGGCATAATACCTTGCTTCATTACTAAAACAAGACCAGCTTCTGGATTGCCTCCTAAAGTGTTTCCATTAAGTGAATGACCCTCTGAGAAATCAGAAGCAATTTCTACATCAGCAAGAACTTGTTCAATGAATGCTTCTCCAGTTTCAGCAGTTGTTGGTTGTGCAATCTCTGTCACTAAATCTAATTTGATTAGATATCCACCAGCGATTGCAGTTGTTCCAGTTAATCCAGAACCACTTGCAATTGGTTTTACAGCTACATACATGCTTGTTGTTGCTGTGACATATACTAAATCATTTACTGCAACAGCTCCTGAGATTGTAGTTCCCTCTGTTGCAAGAGTTAGATCAGCATTTGTTGAATCCATAGCATCAGAACATCTTGCAATTAATACACCAAGAGCTTGTCTCTTAAGTGCATATCTAAACATTGTTTCTGAATCATATAATGCTTTTGTTTTTCCAGTGATGATATCTTCAAATTGTCCAATATTATGAACAGCTCTTTCAATATCATTATTTCTAATAGTTTGAGGAATTGTTTTCTTTCCTAAAGTATAAGAGAATGATACTGGTCTATAAGTTGATTCATGTGGTGCAAGTGTAGTTGAACCAGATGCATCAAAATCTTCTGGTAGAATTAAATCTTGAGCCCATTCTTCAATAGTTTTTCCAAAACTTAAATCTTCACCATCAAATAAGATTAGCTTATCACCATAATTTTGCCATAAAGTATAGATTTTTCCAAGTGTATCAAGTAAACCAACAGAATTGGCTCTTGTTTCACTGAAAGAATCAACAGAAATTTTGTTGCTGTCGACATAATTTTTTACAACAGCAGATAATTGTGCGATTGATAATTTCATTTTTATTTTTCTCCTTTTTTATTTAATTCTTCGGCAATACATTCTTCGATGGTCTTTGGATTGCTTCCAGTAGTATCATCTTGAGGCTTTTTGCCATTGCCTTGTGTGGTTACCATTCTTACAATTGTGTCTTTGAGCTTTGCATTTTCCTCGACAACTAAATTGTATTCATCCACTAGGGAGTCAAGACTAGTATTTGATTTATTGACTTTTTCAATCTCTTCTGGTTTACTGTCTTGATTAATATTTGCATTAAATTCTCCCTTAAGAGCTTCAATTATCTCTTTGAATTTCATTTTTTCTCCTCCTTGTCTTCTATTTTATCTCTAATGGATTTAATACCATTTGACATGATATCAATTCCATCTTTGATTTCATCATTTGTTATTTTACCATCTTTTTTAGCATTTTTAAACCATTGAATCAATTTAGATAAAATAATTAATATTGAAATTAATATAGAAAGACATAATGAAATAATTTCAAATATTTCTTTTGTATTTGTTACTGATAACACATACATACCTGCATTTCCACTAATTTCTAAAAAATCTGATAATTTTCTCATAATTGCTCCTCCTTAAAGAATAACATATTAAATTCATTTGACCATTTTAAAATGATGCTTTCAAAATTGTCATACATTTCTTTTAATCTAGACATTAAGCTACCAACATTTTGAACATTTGTTCTATTTGTTTTAGATTTAATTTTATCTTGATTGTTATATGTAGAAACATTTTGAGAATTATTCTTCATATCTGTTAAGTTTGAAGTATGTTCATCATCTTCAAATAATCCTCCATCTTGTGGAGTGTCATTTGTTCTAGTTATTCCAGATGAATTGCTATTGTCATTTCCTGAATAATCTGTTTCATTTTCTCCCTCATGTTCTTCACTAGATTCATCATAATTTGGTGCAATTGGATCAAATGAATAAACTTCATTGTCTTTTAAAATTGGAACATATTTTGGAATTGTCAAATCAATTACATTTATTAATTTATCAAGACAATCATTTAATGGTTCACTTATATTATATTCATATGTATTTACAAATGAAATATAATCTTTTGAATGTCTATTGTAAACAATACCCATTAATGCATTGATAATTTCTTCTAATAGTTCATCACTAAATCCATCATTTAAAGTGTAAACTGCAACTTCTTTATTTTGATTATTTATTAATTTAGTAAACCAATCTGCTGACATATCTTTGTCATGTGGAGATTTTGGAAGATTCACATCTGTAATTGTAATTCCATCAAGTAATTCTTGATATGAAAACCATTGTTTAATTTTGTGATTCATCATCATTATTCATCTCCTTTTCATTGACTTCATCTTCAGCTTCTTTGAATATTTCATTCAAATCAATAACTTTAATTTTATATTTTAAAACTTTATATATTCTATCAAAGAAATCTTCAATTTCACTTTTGTATGATAAAGATTGCTGTTCAATATCTTCATTATTTGCATTTACTTCATCAACAATTAGATGCTCTTTCTTTTCTCCAATACCGACATTATTTACACCAAGCATTGTTAGAATGTCATTTTCCACTTTTTGTCTATCTTGTTCAAATTTATCAACAACATATGGTGCTCCAGATGTTATTCCTTTTACTCTATCAACTTCATTAAATGGTGCAAATAAATAAGGCTCATCATCTTCTATTTGTTCTTGTAATCTTTTAGCTTGTTCAAAGTCTTCTGGAGAAAATGCGAACATCCATGGTTGTGATTGTGCTTTTCTTGAAAGTCTCTTTTTCATTTCAATATCAATAAGTTCTTCAATTTTTGCCTCAATGCTAGAGATTACAGATTTGTGATTCTTTTGAGCATATCCAATAACTGCTTCTTTATCAATCTCAAGAGAATTTGTTGTTATGAATGATACTCCTCTTGTATTTATTAATCTAATATGTGTTGGAAAATCATATATGTTATATCTTTCATCAAAAGTCCATGGAGTAAAAATGATTTCATTTTCTTTCATTTCAATTGTTCCATCTGCTAGAAGTCCAGCAAGAACTTTATCAGCTGAAGCAATTTTGGAGCAAGCAATTGTTCCTGAACTCCAAAATTTCTTCATAATATAATGTTTTTGTTGATAATTTAGTCCAATAAATTCATATTTATTCATCCATTTATTGAAAAATTTTTCCATATAATAAAATTTAATTTTCTTTCGAATATCACTTGATGATATTCTTGGTCTATAGCTTTTCATTTTTGGCATTTTAAATATTTCCTCCTATTAATGCATTTTCCCAATTTTCTTTATCTTGTTCAAAATTCCATTGTGGTTCATCATTTACTTTTATTGTGTGCATGAATGTAACTCCATTTTTGAACTTTTCTTTGATGTCATCAGTTATTAATGATGATAGATTCGATGTTTGTATGATGTCAAGTTCAGCTTGTAAGAAATTAAACCAGAATCTTGATTGAACATTTGGGATTTTCTGTTCTGTTGTTTTATATCCACAATAATAGAATAAATCAAATAAGGCTTTTCTCATTCTATCACTTACTCTATATTCAGTAAGTTTAGCTCTATTATTGCTATATGCTTCAAGTAGATCTATATCATCACTTCCATTGACTGAAGTTGATTGAGCTTTTAATTGCTCTAATTTAGATGCCATAGAAGATTCTTGAGAAGCTATAGTGTTAATATTAGACATAATAGATGAAGTAGCTGTGGATATTCCTCCAATGACTCCACCTACAGCAACAGCAGGATTTCCAGAAGCAATTCCAAGTCCTACTGAGGCTATTGCTCCAACTATTCCTAAAGCTGTGGATATTCCTGAAGTAGTTTCAACTCTATTTTTATTTTTAAGATCATAATTGTAGCCTGTTCTTAAATAATTAATATATTGATTGTTATATAGAACTACTTCATTATTTCTTGAGATTGGAAGAATATTGTCATAATCTTGAGTCTTTTTATAATCCTTTAAAATATATTCAGGAAAATAAAACATAAACTTAGAATTAATAGTTGTTGTAACAACAAAACCTACTTTAAAATTAGAAGATGAATTGATTAAATATTGTAAGACATCAACAGCTTCTAGATTGAAATTAAATCCAAATGAATCATATACAAATTTAGGATAATAAAATTCACTATTTAATAATTTAGTTTCATATTCAATTCTTCTATCTATTGTAGGATCAAATATGAAAGGTGCTTCAGTTAATGTCATAAGTGGAGAATTAAATGATGCTTCAAAAGTATAATTAAATTTTGTGTTTAAATCATTTAATTTAAAGAATCCTGTAGCATCATCATAAGTCCAATTAGAATCTAAAGATAATTCTCCCGAAAGATTTATATCAGTATTTGATGGACAATATGGAAGTTTAATGATTTTAATTAATTTTGAATCTGTTCTATCTAGTGATGCTAAACTTAATAAGAATTTATCTTGAATAGTGAAATTAAAGCTTCCTGATATTATTGAAGTAAATGCAGAAAAGTTATCAGAATTAGAAGTTGCATAATTAATATTAGAAATACTATTTAAAACTTCTAATGAAGTAATATTTGTAGCTGTATAGATTATTTGATTGTAATAATAATCAACTATATTTCCATGATATATTTTTGAATATGTATGTAGATATATAGTAAAATAAGCTTGTCCTGAGCCTCTAGCTAACACTATCCAGCTAATAGATTCAGAAGTATATCCATAACTTGAATTTATATTAGAAGTTAATTCATAAATATGTCCCTGATTATCTTTAAATCTTAAATCAATATTATTGTTATTAGATGGAGATATGTAATAATATTGTCCTTCTTGTAAATATGAATAACTTATAGATGTAGAAGATGCTGATTTAACTTTAAAAGGCTCATCAGGACAAACAAAACATTCAACAGGATTTATCTGATTAATTTCACTAGGTTCTATGTCATTTTTATTTTTATAAATAAGATTCCAACTTGTATTAAAAGGCTGAACAATTTCATTTTCAGTTCCTCTAAATAATTGAGGATTTATTCCCTCAGGGAAATCATCTACATTTTTAACTAGTTGTGATTCAACATTTACTATAATTTTATAATAAATATAAACAACTTCTCCTGAATAAGTTCCTCCTCTAGCCGTAAGAGTGATAACTCCTGTTAAGGTATTAAGAGTAGCTGTTCCATTTCCCTCAACTTCAATTCTATAATTAGTTAATCCTATCAAATCAGGATTTGCAACTAAAGTTACTTCTCCATGCCATTCATTTAAGTTTACCCAATATTGATTACATACTACTCCATAATTATTTTCAACTAAAATTAAACTAGGATTTAAAATTGTAAATCTATCTTTATGCTCTCTTAATATCATAGATTTTGGGGATATTATATAATCACTATTAAATTCAAAAGTGTTTAATGTATCCATTGATAAAATAAGTTCAATTGTATTTTCACTTTTCCAATATTTATTAATAATAAAATAATAATATGGGTTTTCATTTCCATTTTGAATTTTACAATAATTTACATCTTGACTATTTTCTCCCATCATAAGTGATGATTGATTTTTATTGATTTTTATTGATATAGCTAAATCATGTTTGATATATTGAAAGTCTGAAATTATTTCTTTTTCAAGTGTATTTAAATAAATATCAATGGCTTTTTCTCCAATATAATCAACAATGAAATTTTTATCTTGTTCAACAAGACAACTTTTATAAAGTGTAATAGTTGATGTCATATGTTTTTATAAACCTCCTCCATGTAATAATAAACATTTATATCTTCAAAAGAAACAAGTCTTTTTCGCATTGCTTCTTTATATCTTTGAAGTTTCATTCTTTCATCAAGTGAAATTAAAATACTTCTTTCAAGCATTTCTTCAAATTCAAAACAATAAATTGTTCTTCTAGCTGATACTTCATCTAAAAATTTACAGAAATATCTATCTTCAAGATGATCTATATAATTATTTTGAAATATTCCAATAAATTTTCCATTCAGCTTTAATACAAAAGAAAGATAGAAATTAATTGGAAGTTTTCCAAGTTTAATGTTTTTATCATTTATTGCTTGACCATCAACAGCATAATTTGAATATTCTTCATCAAATTTATAAAATGGATTTTCTTCCAGAATCTTTGTTCTCAGCTCTGGAGAAAGGATTGCCCAATGAATAACAAATGTTTCTCCAACATAAAATGAATCTCTTTTTAATTTTGATATATCAACACCAAGACCAACAAATAGGGGATTGAAAAGCGAATATGGATTACCACAGAAATACATCTTTAAAACTCCATCTGCTTCTCTTCTCCAAGTTGAATATGCTTCTTGAAGTCTTTCAAACTCTTTTGGTAAATACTTTTCTTGAAATTGTGGATTGATTATGAATTCATCCATAAACACTCCAGCTATATTTCTAAGGATTGCTTTTTTAATTCTATACATTTTAATATTTAATGATACAATGCGAATAAATAAAACATTCTCTTTTTCTATGTTCAAGAATATATCAACAATGCCAGTTGAAAATGTTGATGGTTTATAAATAGGCTTTAAATTATCATCTGTAAATTTATTCATATTTGTTGAAAATATTGATTCAATTAAGGCCTCATCGATTTCAACAGCTTGTCTCACTAAATAGATCCATGGCTTATGGTTCTTCTTCCATGGAAAATAAATTTTGTCAAGCCACATTGAAGTTGTCTTGCCTGGCTCTCTTGGAGAAATGACAATATTGATTGCTTTATTGTATCCATCGATAGGTCTGAATGAATAATGCAGGTTATCTCTTTCTATCATATTAATTACTCTCTTTCAAATTTATTTTAGCATTAAATATATAACTTGTAAAGTTATATGAAAATTATACAAAAAAGTTATTGACTAGTTAAATACTATTTGATACAATATAGATGAAAGGAGGACAAGAAACATGACAAAAATGGAAAGAGTAAAAAATATTTATTTAAATGAAGTAAAACATGGACAATTCATTAGACTTGAAGATGGAAATTGTTATTGTGTTGTAAAGCGTGGACAAGATTATAAACTTATCCCAATTGTATTGAGTGAAGTTAAAACTGTCAATCAATACAGTATAAATCAACCTAAAATTTTATGTATATTTAAAGAAAATGGAGATTGTATTAAAGTGTTAGATAAAGAGGTAGAAGATGACTAAAGAAAGCAAAGTTGTTAGTTTGACACTAAAATTCAATAGGGATGAAATTGATGCATTATTTCATATAATATTAAATGCATTATCTTCTAACACATTAAATGAAGATGCAGTCAATTTATGTGATGATATGCTAAGAATTGTAAATAAGATAATAAGTGAGGATTAAACATGAATAGTGAAGAAGTAGAAGAGTATTACAAGGGCATTATTGCAGAAATACCTACATCAATAAGAAATACTTATCATTCAACATTTGATAAAATTAAAACTCTTGTTGATAGTTTAAATACAGATAGAAAATTGTATTCTAGGAGGTGGGAAATGTGTAAAAATGAATTAGAACATATAAAGAATAGAAAATAAAGGAGAATAAAATGATAACATTAACTATTGTTGAACAAATCAAGAATGGAAAAAGAATTGAATTAAAAAGACATCTGGAATTATTTCATTCCAATGATAAAGCTAAGAAATATATCATTCCAGTTGTTAAGGAAATGAAACAGGCTAAAAGTGAAAAAAGAGAACCACAAAAAAGAATTGATGGAGTCTCTTATGACACTAAAAGCGAAAAGGCATTACTTTTAGAGCTTGATGCAATCAATTCAATTGAGAATGAACATGAAGACTAATAGGAGGGTATATGATTAATAAAATAAAGAATGTAACACTTCAAGTTACATTTCCAAAAGAAGATGCTGAGCATCTATCTGTGCTTAGAAATGCACTCAATAATAATGGCATCAAAGTATCAAAGAGTGACATTTTATTAAGAGCATTTAGAGATTATCTAAATATATTACTTTTAAATGCTGATAATAAAAAAGAACAAGATGAAGCAAAAGGAGGACAAGAAAATGCTTAATAATGTAGTTCTTATGGGTAGAATCACCAAAGACCCAGAAATCAAAAAGATTGGTGAAACTTCAATTTCAAATTTCGACATTGCTGTTGATAATTTAAGAAAAGAGAGTGATGGAACAAGAGGAACATCATTCTTCCCAATTGTATGCTTTGGAAATATAGCTGAAAATATTTCAAAACATTTGGGAAAAGGTTCTAAAATTGCAGTAGTTGGTTCAATTGAACAGAAAAACTTCTTGAAAAAAGATGGTTCACAAGGAACAAAATATGAAGTTATTGCGAACTCTGTTGAATTCTTAGATTCAAAGAAGCAAGAAGAACCAGCACAAAGCAAAGAACCAAAATTTGATCCATATACTGGAAAACCTATTTCAAAATAGAAAATATGATGTATAATTAAAGTAGAGAACGCTTGTGATTGTTCATTGAATTAAAAATCTTGTGGATAGTAGAGTGGATATCATGCATTAGAACCGAGAGGGATTGCACCACCCCAAGAGGCTGTTGATAATGTCATTTAATTCTTAATCACAAGCCTTTTCTTTAATTAGGAGGTAATTTATTATGACAATGCTTGAAATTGTTAATCTACTTAAAGAACAAGGCCATGAAGTAGATTATTATATAAGAAAAGATGGTGGCATCCTAATTAGAAGAATTGATTCCGAAAAATACCCATCTGGAGCAAGTGGAAATGCAAGAGCTAGACAAATTGTTGGAGCTTCACTTAGTGAGGCAAGAGCAAGTCAATTAAAATATGCTACTAGACAAAGAAAAATCAAAATGCCATCGATTGATGATGAAATTGAAAAAGAATATAAAAGAGTCAAAAGAAAGTGGAATAAGGCTTTCAAATCAAAAGGTGGAAAACCTCATCCAGCTGGATATTTTGGAAAATCTAGGATAAAATATGCAATTGAACATTATGGAAAAGATGAAGCTTTGAGAAGAATAAGAGAAGCTGAAAGATATGCTTCTGGCATTGCTTATTCCAAAAATGTTCAAATTTTAGCTGTATTTGTAAGAGATGCAGGAGAAAAATATGGTTCTCAAGACTTAATAGATTTATCAAATGATATTATTGATAATGCATATTCAATAAGAGATGAATGGATAGAACCAGCTTATAATGAATTATATAAATTAAATGCTGGAGTTCCTCCAAAAGAAGTTGCAAAAAACACCAGAACAATTTTGAGACTATGAGAGCTCGAATAAATAGAAAACTATATGAAATATATGCAATGGATATTGAAAGCCATAATGATCTAGAATCAATTGAAAAAAGAGAGACATCCATGTGGCTTGGTTGTTTCATTAATGAAGATTCCAAAGAAGATGATGAAAATTCTTATTTTTACACAATGGATGATTTTATATCTAGATGTGAAACTATTGTGTCTCAAAAAAGAAAATCATCCAAGGAAAATAGACCTTGTAAAAATTTAGCTGTATTTATTTATAATCTATCTTTTGAATGGTCATTTTTGCTTCCAATATTATTAGACAAGGGATTTACATTTAAGGCTGACATTGAAGATGAAGATGAATTTGTTTACAACTCAATATCAACAAAAAGTGTTTCAAGTGTTTGGCAAGTTCAAATTAAATTTAAAAAATCAAGTGGAACACTTTTATTGAGAGATTTGGCAAAGCTTTATGGTGGAGGACTTGGAAATGTTGCAAAAGCATTTAATCTTCCAACACAAAAAGGAGAAATCGATTATAGACTTAATAGACTTCATGGCCATATAATCACAAAAGAAGAAAAGAGTTATTGTTTCAAAGACACAAGAATTATCATTGATATTTTGCTTGAAGAAATCAAAAGGGGAGACAAGGATTTCTTTAGAGCTGTATCAATGGCATCTTATTCAATGATTAAATTACTTAAAAAAGGATTCCCAAGAGCTACAAAGCCATATCTTGAATATAGAAAATTATATCCTGAACTGGATGAACAAGAAAATCATTTTGTGCGACAGGCTTTATCTGGTGGAATTTGTTATGCAACAAAAAGATTTCAATTTAAAGAAGTAGATTCTCCAGTTCTTCATATCGATGGACATCAAATGCATCCATCACAAATATATTTAAAGCCACATCCATATGGCAAAGGAGAATATTTCAAAGGTTCTCCAACAAGATTCTTTAAACACATTAATGTATGCCATATTAAAGTGTCATATGATGATGTTAAAATTCATTCAATTATAAAATTAATTGGAAGAGATTTTGCAGATAGTATTGAATTATATGTTTTTGATTTTGAAATCCCTACAATGAGAAAATGTTATATTAATTTAGAAATTGAATTCATTGATGGATATTGTTATAAATCAAGATTTCTTCCTTGGAGAGAATATGTTCATGAAAATTACATTGCAAGACTTGAAGCTAAAAAGAATAAAGATGCATATAATACTCTAAGATATAAACTTTTGAATAATGCAGGAGCATATGGAAAATTTGTAGAAAAGCCTCACATAGAAGTTTTTCAAAATATAATTAATCCAGATGGAATCATAGACTCTATGATTATACCTAAAGAATTTGATGATCCAATGAGAATGTATAATGCTAAATATACATACATCCCACTTGCATCAATTCCAGCTTGGTCAAGAGTTGAACTCATTGAAACAGCATTGAAATTTGGATGGGAGAATATATTATATTTTGATACAGATTCTATATTCTGCTTATATAATGATTTTACAAAAAATATTCTTGAAACCCAAATCAATTTGAATGATGAACTTGGAGGCTGGGCAGTAGAAGAAATATGTTCTAGAAGTCAATTCACAGCTCCAAAAAGATACAAAATTGAAGTCAAGGAAGATGACAAAGTTAAAACAACTATCAAGGCAGGTGGAATCAACTTTGATTTTTACAAAGAACATACACATAAAGAGGAAATGGAATTCTATATGAAAGAATATGGCCTATCAAGAAAAGAAGCTCTTTCAAAAATTGACATACCATTTGATGAGGTTAACATCATCTCAAGTAAATGGCAAGTGCAAAGAGCATACAGAGTCAAAGGTGGAACAATCATTGAATTCCAAACTAAGAAAATGGATGTCCAAAATAAATATATTGATATTTTTAATAAAAATAAGTAAAATATCAATGAGGACTACAAACATCTCATTGATAGTCTCTTGTCTTCTTCATAGAGTCTCTAGCATAGTGCTAGGGACTTTTTATTTTGCCCTAAAGTGAGCTTTTAAGGGGCGAGGGGTAAAAGCTCACTCCCATTTGATAAAGATGTTTATTGACCACTACAATGCCACACAGAGCCACTTTGCCATGGAATCCTGATGTGGTTAATGAAGATTTATATTGATGTCATCATATGTGCTTGTATGCATCTGGTGGTAGTGGTTGATGGAGATTTCGGCATTTGTGTGAGAGTGGCAGAACTTATCT
>JAEIGA010013537.1_pt1 | contig 12419 bp, 17 predicted proteins | sample 9270691 | NCBI WGS metagenome assembly JAEIGA01 (sample SAMN17057246, study PRJNA624740) | gut metagenome | biome: biome; isolation source: fecal sample | host: Bos grunniens | place: China: Xizang | collected 2019
CAAAGATTTCCGCCAGGCGTATCAGCTGGTGTATCAGAGCTTGAAGCGCTTGACGCGTGAGAGCACGACCCTGGATTGCAATACGATTTTCACGGCATGGTGCGATACGGTGGATTTTCCGCTTCCAACGGGAGAGATCATCACTCGCCTGCAGCCGAAACTGCCACCTAAGATTCTGGACAACATTTGCGGTCTGATGAATGTGGTGGCCTATATCAACACTGGCACAGACAAGGAAGGCAACAAGCGCTGGTACTTCGTGACGGAGGAGACGCCTTCTCTCTATGCGAAAGACCAGATCGCATGCAGAAAGAACTGCATGCCGGAAGATATCTTCACGGTAGAAGTAAAAAAAGCCAACTGATTTTAAGGAGGAGAATGAATTATGGCATGGATTTTTAACCCTAACGATTACGAAGAGAAGGATTTCGCCCCTGTTCCGGCAGGTGAGCACCGTGTACGCATCGAGGATGTGGCTTACAAGACATTCAAAAGCGGTAACGACGGCTACGAGATTACCCTGGAGGTCTCCGGCTATGCCAGCAAGCTGTGGCACTACCTGGTGCTGAAGATGGATGACCCGAAAAAGACCAATCAGAGCATCGGTAGCTTCTTCGACAGCTTCGGCATCACCGATTATGACCTGAGTCATTACCGCAACTGGATCGGCAAGGTGGGTGCGGTCCGCGTGAAGCATGAGGAGTACAACGGCACGACTTCTGCAAAGGTGGCTTACTGCATCTCCCGCGCCAAGCAGGACAAGCTTCCTGAAGCGAAGTTCAACGGTGGCAGTGCTGGTATGGCTCCTGTGGAAATCAACGATTCGGATCTTCCGTTTTAATCCTTCATGAGCATCCAGCTCAGAGGGTATCAGCAGGACCTGTACGATAAGACTGCAGCTGCCTTCCGAAACGGCAAAAAGCGTGTGCTTGTAACCGTCGGATGCGGGGCAGGGAAGAGCTATATCTTCGCCAAGATGGCAGAGAGAACGGCAGGTCCGGTGCTGGTACTCACCCACCGCAAAGAACTATTGGAACAGACGGGACAGCTATTCCGGGAGCATGGAATAAATGCCCGCATTGAAATGATTCTCACAGAGGCGAACCGCTTGGGTCAGTATGAACGGCCAGCCCTCATCATCACCGATGAGGCCCATTTGAGCCGATCCAATTCGTGGATGAAGGTGCTGGATTACTACGATACCTATACGGTAGGCTTCACCGCCACGCCGGTGCGACTGGACGGCAAGCCTCTGGGAGATATTTATGAAGAGCTGGTGACCGGGGTTTCCGTCCGCTGGCTCATCGATAACCACCGCCTGGCACCCTACGAGTACTACGCACCCACCGTGGTCGAGACGGAGGGGTTGCGGGTGCAAGCAGGGGACTATGTGGTGAAAGATTTGGAACAACTGATGACAGAGAGGGCTATTTATGGGGATGTCATTGAGTCGTATCAACGCTTTGCTCCGGGAGAACGGAGCATCGTCTATTGTGTTTCCGTTAAACATGCCAGAGAAACGGCAGACGCTTTTAATTCCGCTGGAATCCGGGCTGAATTTCTATCTGCTGGAACTCCGCCAGGACGGAGACAACAGATCATGGACGATTTCCGACGGGGTGAATTTACCGTCCTCTGTAATGTCGGAATAATCAGTGAAGGCGTATCCATCGATGAGGTGAGCTGCTGTATTTTGCTCCGTCCTACTGAGAGCCATGCATTGTACTGGCAGCAGGGGATGCGAGCCATGCGGTATCAGCCGGGCAAGGTGGCAAAAATCATCGATTGTGTGGGCAACTACACCCGCAATCCCTTGTTTGATGCCGATGTGGAGTGGAGCTTGAATCAGTCCTTGAGGAAACGCCCTGCACTCAATACAGAAGGGGATTTCCATATTCGAAGTTGTCCGAACTGTTTTAAGGTTTTCAAAACTGCATCGATTTGCCCCTACTGCGGTCACCAATATCCCCTGCACCCGAGAGAAATCAAAGCCCATCAGGAGATTGAGCTGACTCGGATTACCGCAGAGCAAGCGGCAGAGGCGGAGCGAAAGCGGAAGCAGGCTCGAAGTGAGCAGGGGAGAGCACGTAGCTTTGAAGAACTGCTGATGATTGGCAGGGAGAGAGGATATCAGAACCCGGCGGCTTGGGCGGCTATGGTGATGAGAGGGAGACATCGATGATGAGACTTGGAATTTTATGTTTGACCGCCGTTTGCTGTTTGGCAGGCTGTGGTACCACGACGGTGGTGAAAGACGTAGAGCCGATGCCATTGCCAGCGCAACCAGTGGTGGAAGCAGAGGCGGAGCTGATGCCGACACCAACAGTGGAAGAAGCAGAGCCGGAACCGGTGATAAACGAAGCTGATGTGGAGATGCTGGCAAAGCTTGTGTGGGGTGAGGCGCGAGGCTGTTCCACCACGGAGCAGGCGGCAGTCATCTGGACTGTGCTGAACCGGGTGGACAGCGAGGATCCGATTTTCCCGGACACCATCCAGGAGGTGGTCACCCAGCCATGGCAGTTCATCGGCTATGATCCGAATCATCCCGTAGAGCAGGATAAGGTAGATTTGGCCAGAGATGTGTTGACCAGATGGCTTACCGGGGGAGAAGGGCGCGTTCTGCCGAAGGAATATGTCTTTTTCCACGGCGATGGCATACATAACCATTTTCGAATTGAGTATCAGCATAACGGGCAGTATTGGGACTGGAGCCTGGACAGCCCGTATGAGAAACGGGAACCGTAATATATCACAGAAGATATATGAAACTGAAAATATATCACGAAAGATATACGAAAGGGAAAATATATCTCAGAAGATATACGAACGGCTCCAGTGGCTAGGTGACGAAAGCGAGGAAAGAAATGACCGATTGGCAAAGGAAGGCTCTGGATCTTTACAGAGCAGGGGAGACGAAGGCGGGAATCGCCAGGGCTCTCCAAGCTGAGATGGGAGCACCCACAGCAGAGCACGCACGGGACCGAGTCCGGCGCTTCCTGAAGAAGTATCCGGATCTGCAGACGACGCCTGCACCCGCGCTATCCGCCGCACCTGTGAAACCGCAGAGGCATGAAGCGCTGGAGAACCTGACTCCCAAAAAATACCGCTTCGAGTGGGATGGCAGCCGTGTGATTCGATTCGGTTTGATGGGTGACACCCAAATCAACAGCAAGTACACGCAGCTGACGCACTTGCATCATTTCTACGATATTTGCGAAAGCCTGGGTATTGATACGGTCTTCCATACCGGCGATATCGATGAGGGAGAGCAGATGCGCCCCGGTCATCAGTATGAGTGCTACGAGCAGGGTGCTGATGACCATGTGGAGGAAATCGTCCGCGTTTACCCCCGCCGAGATGGCATCAAAACCTACTTTATCACCGGCAACCATGATGCCAGCCTCTATAAACGAGCTGGTATGGATCTGGGGAGAGCCATCGCAGACAAGCGAGAGGACATGATTTACCTCGGTCGTGACTGTGCGGTGGTCAAGCTCACCGACAAATGCACGTTGGAGCTTCGTCACCCCTGGGATGGCACGGCTTACGCCCTCAGCTACAAGCCTCAGAAAATCGTGGAGGCCATGGAGGCGGACAGTAAGCCCAACATCCTGGCCATCGGGCATTATCACAAAATCGAGTACCTGTTTTATCGAAACGTCCATTGTTTCCAGACCGGCTGTTTCCAGAGTCAGACGCCGTTTACCCGCGGTAAGGGCATCAGCGTCCATATGGGTGGCTGGATCGTGGAGGTTCGGGTGGCAGAGGACGGCAGTATTCTTGGCATTACCCCAACACTGGTGCCATTCTATGCAGCAATCGAGAACGATTGGAAGAATTGGAGGAACATTTTTCTGAAGGAGGAACAAAAATGAAAGTATTCACCAGCTGCGAAGACCCCAACACCGTATATATCGAGATTCTGCGTATCCGCCTGATTTTCCGTGAGGGCAAGTATGTGGGATGGTATAGACCTTGATGAGGGTTGAAAAGCAACAAATAATCTGAGAGCGACGGAGATTGCCAGAACCTTGGAGGCGATCTTGTGAATCGTGAAACAGCACTTCAAAACAAAATCATCGTTGCCCTCTGTCAGCGCGGTTGCTTCGCTGTGAATCACACCGTCGGAGACTTTTACACCAAATATGGAGGCAGGGTCTCCGTCGGTGTTCCGGGCGAGGCAGATGTTTGGGGGCATCGACCGGATGGAAAAGCATTTTACATAGAAGTCAAACTGCCGGGGGAGACCCCACGACAGAATCAGTTGGACTTCATTGAAGCTATGAAACAAACTGGCGCGATTGCCGGATGGTGCACCTCTGTGGAGGAAGCGCTGAAGATTGTGGGGGTGAGTTAAGTGGACATTGTCCTCCTGCTGTGCTTGATGATTCTTTCAATGTTAGTACTTTCGATTGGAGGTCAAAAACATGATGACAGATAAAAAGAACCTGCGCCGTATCTCCATCGTGGTGACGGCGCAAACGCTGTACCACCTGCGATGGCTGGCCGCTGTAAACGGCTGGGGAGAGAAGGATATCGGTCGGGTTATCGATAAGCTGGTTCGCAGCTACAGGGAGAGTATGAACGTATGACTGAACAGGAAATGATGTGGAATTTCGCCCGTTCCATCATGTATTGGCGCGAGAAGCTGGATATGAACGCGGATGACTTTGCTGAGTACATTGGCGTCAGTCGTTCCACCATCTATAACTATGAGAGTGGGCGCTGTATGCCTCAGCTCTACACGGCGATGCTGATTTCCAAAAAGCTGGGGACATCCCTGGACGAAATGTTAAGGAGACGTGTTTATGCGTAGAATGGTGCACAGTAAAACCTGTGCCCGATGCAGACGGGCCTTTGGAGATATGCAGATCAGGAAGTGTCCCAACGAGACCGTCAATCAGGTACTGGGCGAATATATTTGTTATTTCTGCTGCAAGCGGTGTCATTTCCATACGGAAGAGCCGTTTTGTGGTGCGATAGGGTGTGGTTACCATCATACAGGAAATTAAAAAACGGATTTCATGCCCGGAATATCTCTCCAGGCATGGGATTCAGGTCAAATCCGGGGGGCGATGTGTATCGCCCCTTCGGGCTGGAGCCAAGAATCCCACTTCCTTCTGGGTGGACGATACCAACTGGTATGATTTCGGCTCTGCCTCCGGCGGCGATGTCATCGATTTGGTGGCACAGCTGGAGTGCAACGGGGATGTGGGAGCTGCGGTGCGGAAACTGTCCGCCGAGCTTGGCATCCAATCGGATTATCAACAAACATGGAAAAAGGATATTCAGCAGCTCTGTAACCGTGCTGCTTTTTATCATAAAGCACTGACTGCCGAGGACTATGCCTATCTGAAGGAACGTGGTCTGACGGCGGAAGATGTGGAACGGCTGATGATTGGTCGTGTGACAGACGGCTATCTCAAAGGCCGTCTGTTTCTTCCTTATTTTAAAAATGGAGCAGTGGTGTATTACGCAACCCGCGCCATGCCGGGCAGCTGTTTCCATGAAAATAAGTACATGAAAGCCTCCACTCAGGAGTGCGAGTCTTATCAGCACATCCCTTGGGGTTTGCAGACGCTGAACCGCAAAAACGATACGCTGATTATCTCGGAGGGCTATTTCGATGCCGCTGTTTGGGAACGGGAGGGCTATGCGGTTTTGTCTCCCATCACCGGCAATTTTTCAAAAGCGCAGTGGCCCGATGTGCTCTCGGCTTGCCGGATGTTCCAGAAGGTGCTGGTCATCTTCGATAATGACTCCGTCTCCCATGCCGGTGAGAGCTTCACAGAGCGGACGGCCCAACGACTGTTTCAGGCGCGGATCCCGTTCCTGGTGGCGCACACCCCTAGTGGCATCAAGGACGTCAACGACTATTACACTGGTGGCGGCAACCTGAAAGCCCTCATTGACATGGCGCAGGACGGCTTGAAGTACATGGTCTCTCAGCATACCGATGCCATGGCGCTCAAACAATTTGTGATGACCATCAACCGCTATACGGATTCCACCGCCATTGCCGACGCGCTGTCCTCGGCATCGGATAACTTCCCTGGCATGGTGCTGAAGACCATTCAGAAGGCGGCCGATTCTGCACCGACGGAGTCTCAGATTGTGGATGAGATCATCAAGCTGCATAACATTATTTATGTGGATCAGGTGGGATTCTATGAGTGGGACGGCAAGGTGTGGCGCAAGACGTCCGATGGTGTGGTGAAAAACTATGCAGATAACCTGTATGGCAAGCGATTTGCCACAGCTCAGCGTGTCAACGCCGTCTGCAACCTGCTGAAATCCCGCACCATCTGCAGTGTTTCGTTTGACCGCAATCCGGTGATGACGTTCCAGAACGGCACGCTGGAGATCGACACCGGTCGTTTCCGAGATTTCTCCCAGAGCGACTATTGCTCCATCATCATGGATTACGACTATAGCGCCGAGGCAAAATGCCCTACCTGGTGTCAGTTCATTCAGGACGTCACTGATGAAGATCCGTATCGAGAGGATGTTCTGCAGACGTTGGCTGGCTATGTGCTGTTCCCGGACTGTCGTTTTCAGCAGGTGTTTATCCTGGTGGGCGCTGGCGGAAACGGAAAATCTGTGTACCTGGAGATCATTCAGAAGCTCTTTGGAGACAACAATGTGACCCACGTAGAGCCGAATGGCCTTGCCCAGGAGTTTCAGCGCATTCGCCTGAAGGACTCCCTTTTGAACATCGGCTCCGATATCAACAGCGACTTTTCCAAAGGTGAGATCCGCGAATGGTTGCTGAAGATTGCCGATGGCACTTCGGTGCAGGCTTGCTACAAGGGTATGACCCACGTGGATTTTATCCCCCGGTGCAAGCTGGTATACGCCTGTAATGCGCTGCCCACGGCTGAGATTGTGAACGGCCTGAGCCGCCGCCTGCGGTTCATTGAGTTTCCATGCCAGTATGTGGAGACGCCGGATCCGACGAAGCCACGGCAGAAACAGCGTGATGTCAACCTGATTCCAAAGCTGATTGCAGAGCTGCCTGGTATCTTCAACTGGGCCTATGCTGGCTATCAGATGCTGAAGACGGTGAACTATTTCACCGATACTCTGGAGCAGGCAGATCTGCTGGGTCAGTTTGAGCAGACGAGCAACCCCATTTCTGTATTCTGTGAAGATTACAGCGAGAGCTTCGTGGGGACATTGACGCGTGCGGAGATCTACGGCTGGTATAAGGACTGGTGTTTGGATACGGGACATAAGGCGTTGAGCCGGGAGAAATTTATCCCGAAGCTGCGAGAATGTCTGGGCGGACGGATTGAAAATGAGACCCAAGTTCGAGTGAATGGTGTTCGGACGAGGGTGCTGGTCTTTGCAGGAGTGTCACAGGTAGATGCGCTTCCCCTGTGACAGCAACCTGTGACAGCGGCGAAAATGTCACAGGTAGACCGAAAATGTCGCAGGTTGTCACAGGCAAATCAAACATACCTGTGACACCCACAAACCCTTGAGACTCTTGGGCTTATCACTTTATGTCACAGGTGTCACAGGTTCTTTCTACCTTATTATATATATAGAAGAAAACAGGTAAAAACCGCTTATATACGACTATAACGCTATAGAGCGCCGACGACTTGAAAATAGCCTGTGCACCTGTGACACCACTTATGAGGAGGGATATTATGGAAGAAGAGAAAAAACGGGGAAGAGGAAGACCTGCTCTTACCGAGGAAGAAAAGAAAGAGCGAGCGCTGGCTCGAAAGAATGGAGAGCTTGCTCCAGGGAAGAAGAAGTTCGGGGAAGAGATGGTGCAGGCGGGTGACAATTCCAAATATCTGCGCCACGCCTTAACGACGTTGAACATGCCACCCATCGATATTTCCGATGCCAATCAGGTCTCTGATCGACTGTGGTGGTATTTCAATCATTGCGCCGAGAATGATATGAAACCGACGGTCAACGGCATGTGCAATTCTTTGGGGATCCATCGTGATACCCTGCACACCTGGAGAACCGGCGAATATCGCGCCGACTCTCATCAAGCCATCATCATGAAGGCCTATCGGGTGCTGGAGGAGCTGTGGGAAGACTACATGCTCAACGGGAAAATCAATCCGGTGTCCGGCATTTTCCTTTCCAAGAACCTGTTCTACGGCTATGCGGATAAGCAGGAGTTTGTGCTGACACCGAATACTGGCATTTCCGAGGCCGATGCTGCGACCATTGCGGCGAAGTATGATGAGCTGCCGGAGTAATTCCGAGAGTGAAAAACTTTACTAGAAAAGTATTCACAAACACATAGCAAGTAACTATAATGTAATCAACCAGTAGCTACTAGCTAGACGTCGACGTGGAAATTATCTGGCGGAGGGTATCGTTATGGCGTTAATTCAGTGTCCAGAATGCGGGAAGATTATTTCTGAATATGCAGAAATGTGCGTAGGTTGTGGGTGTCCTATGCGAATAATCGAGAGCCTCAATAATACTTATGCATCTAAGGCACTCGGTCGCATAGTTGGAAGTGTTTTCGATGTACCGGGCCCGGTTTTATGCGAACCGCCAGAAGAAGAATATTTAGACGTACTTGATAGGAATCTGTCTATTTTAGACCAGATTGAGAGAGATGTCCTTAAATATCGAACCGGTCTCTCCGATACGTGCATCCGAACGTATGAAGAAATAGGGGTAAAACTTAAGATTGCGCCTAGCGATGTGTATATGTACGAATCAGCTGCATATGAAAAACTAGGAAAAATACATCCGCTTTTTAGCACTCTTAGGGTGATGGCCTATTACCCCAAGTTGGACGATTTGAAAAAAGAAGCAGTGAACCGGGGATACATACCAATCCAAATGGAAGAAGAAGCTGAGATCGCTTTAAGGAATGTCATAGAAACGGGATTTGCATTCGATGTATGTTGCAGGGAACTGCTCGAGATGTATCACCCTTCAAGTGTTCATGCCACACCAATTGATAATCTGAGAATAAACGGCCGCGCAAGAAGATTGCTCGAAAAAGAAAAAATTAATACAATAGGAAACCTGGTTAAACTCTCGAACACTGAGGTGCTGGAGATTTTAAAAGGGAGCGAGGATCTTTTTGAGGCGATACAGAATGAGCTTTCCCTCCTAAAATTGGGACTTCGCGATGATTCCGAAGAGTCAGGAGTATAGCTACAAATCAACACGACTATCGACTACCAGCCTTTCGACTATGATCGGAAGGCTGGTTTTCTTACCGACTTTCACCTGTCCGAAATCAGGGGTATATTTTATTATTTTTTTATCGACTATCGACTATCAAAAATTTTATCGACTATCGACTATGGGGAATTTATAGAGGTTCGTCGCGGCGCACCTCCGACCCGATTAAAAAGAAAAAATTTTCAGTCGATTTTTTGGATCCTTCACCCCATTAGCACGCCAGCGCTTCAGCGCGCTAAAGTATTTTTGGATTTTTATGGTATTTCCGGATGCATAGGAGGCCGAACAAGGGATTTCCCCGTGCCGTCGGGTAATCATACAGCCAAAAGAGCCAGCGCGTCCCATATGGCCGCGTACGGCGTTATATAACGAGGCATAAAAAATCCCTGGCGAGATCTCACCAAGGCAAAAAAGAACCGGCCCATAATAGGGCCGGCTGTTTTGGTTCAATTGTTCATGAAATAATAGTCAATATACCAGGTGTTAACGATCGCGCCGCGGCCGCGAGAGACAACCCGCACACCTGGCATTTCCCACAATCTATGCAGCGCGGCGGCGTACCTGGCACGGCTGGTAAAGGTGTAACAATGGAATTTTTTCATTTTCTTTTCCTCCTATAAATATATTTTTCGTCAATCCATTCATAAAGAGCCAGGGCCGCGCAAAACAGTATAAACGGGATTAAGGCATATTTAATAAATACGATCCACATCGTTTTTCCTCCATAGAAAAAGCCCTTCAATGCGAAGGGCTTTGTTTTATTTTCGATAGTTGTTTGTTAGTGCAAAAATAATGGAAAAGGGTAAATATATAATGCTAAAGAGAATTGCAATAATCACGGCCGCGGCCTCCTTTAGTGTGCATACACTGCGATTTTTTGGCCTGGTTTAGCGCTAATACATAATTTACACGCCGCGCATGTCATCCCTGTTTTGTTGCCGTTTTTATCGGATGCCGGACAATGTAAAACATTTTCTAATTCCGGTTCCGTGCCATCGTCGTAAATGAATTCTTGCAAGTTATACGGGTTATCGTAGTTCTTTTTCCAAATCGAAACATTGATTGCAAAGTTGGCCGGGATCTCGCCGCCGTTTTCCAAATAGCGCTCAATAAAGTTGAATCGTTTTGTATAGCAATAAAATTTAATATCCGGATTCTTTTTGATTAATTCAATCCATCCAATGAAATAAGCATAGTTTAAAAATTCGCCGCTTGAATGAATGCGCATTGCTGCAATCATGTTGTAATCGATAAAACGTTGAACATCCTCGAAAAATCGTTCGCGATCAAATCGCGCCAATAGCGTGTTGTTTCCCTGAGATTTAATAACGGTATTGTGATAACGTTTTGCATCGCTCACGGCATAACAATCCGTTTTGCAGCCGCTACAACAGCCGGCACATGATCCGGCTACGTTTGTTAATTGCGTGCCGTCCTTTAGTGTTAGCGGTGTATCTCCTGGTAAAAGGTTAACGGCATAAATGCCTTTTCCTAGTTTAGAATTTCCGTTTACGATTTTAACGCGTGTATCGTCATCGATAGTTAGGTGATACTTGACATTTTCCTGATTTTTAAATAACATTGTTTTTGCCTCCGTAAAATGATTTTTTGTAGGGTTGTTTTGCGTGTGGTGTGCCCTGGCTGTATTGCGAGTACATGCCAGGGCTTTTTTATTTGGCCTTGTCTGTATTGCGAGTACAGGCAGGGCTTTTTTATTTGTTCCGAACAATGATTTGAAACACTGGCTTTCCGTGTGGATCGCGTCCTATATAGCGGCCTAGGATTAACATGCAGCGAACGCCCTTTCTATAAAGCTGCTTACATGCTCTTTTATTTGGCTTTCGTAACATTTGATAATGCTTTCATATACGGCCGGTGCATCCGGATCCATAATGTAAAGCTTATAACGCGGGTTGCCGTTTCGATCGGCCTTTTCTTTTGTGTAAAAATAATTGATTGCCAGGCCGTTAGATCGTGCCGTGTACAGTACATGTATTTTTTGCATTGTGTTGCCTCCTTGTTGATATGCTCTTATTAGAGAAATAACTCTATAATTAGAGTATATAGAGATATCTCTCTATTGTCAATAGATTATACAAAGAAATATAGAGAAATATCTATATAAAATGCGCGTGTCGTTTATGTACACTTTTCCGGCATATGCCGCGGCTTGCCTGCCTGGCTATGGGGATGGGGGATTTGGCGGCGAGCCGCCCGGCCGGGTGATGCGTTCGACTGCCGAAAAAAAGAAAAAGACCCACTGGCGAACCAGAGGGGGGGGTTGAAATAAATTGCTTGCGCGATATAATGGTTTTGAAATTTCGTACTTAGGAGGTAAATCATGGAGAACAAGTTCAGTTCATACGACCAGCTTCCGCTTTCGCTCCGTGCAGAGGATGTAGCTGCCGTTCTAAATATATCCAGAGCGAATGCGTACACATTGATGCATTCAAAGGGGTTTCCGACAATCTTCATAGGGAAACGCATGATAGTTCCCAAAGACAAATTCCTGGCATGGATTGACGAGCAGACCCAAAAGTAAGCTGTCATAGGAGGGGAGACGACGATTTTGTTTTTTCTGTGGGCGGTCGATGCGGTTTTCTCTCTATATTATAAGTTCTGTGACCTGGCACATGGGCGTTTCGCAATGACTATGGCAGAGCATCGCCGCCCTTAAAAAGGGAAAAGCCTCCCGGATGAGCGAGAGGTAATTGAATATGGGAATTATTGTGATATAATATTTTCAGAAATTTCTAAACATTATTTTAGGAGTAGTGTGTTATGGCAGGAAACGTTACGGCAAATATTGGCTTCGAAAAGCAGATCTGGGATGCGGCATGTGTGCTGCGTGGCAATATCGATGCGTCGGAATACAAGTCGGTTGTCCTGGGTCTTATTTTTCTGAAATATATTTCTGACCGTTTCGATGAGAAATATCAGCAGTTGGTGGATGAAGGAGATGGCTTCGAGGAAGACATCGATGAATACACCTCTGAAGGTATTTTCTTTGTTCCTGAGAACGCTCGCTGGAGCGTTGTCGCCTCTAAGGCGCATACTGCTGAGATCGGCACCGTGATTGATGATGCCATGCGAGCAATCGAGAAAGAGAATAAGCGCTTGAAGGATATTCTCCCCAAGAATTTTGCTCGTCCCGAGCTGGACAAACGGCGCCTGGGCGATGTTGTGGACCTGTTTACCAACATTAAAATGGTAGAGGCCGGTTCCAGCCGCGATATTCTTGG
>JAEIGA010013538.1_pt1 | contig 12419 bp, 10 predicted proteins | sample 9270691 | NCBI WGS metagenome assembly JAEIGA01 (sample SAMN17057246, study PRJNA624740) | gut metagenome | biome: biome; isolation source: fecal sample | host: Bos grunniens | place: China: Xizang | collected 2019
ATAGACAACATAACTTTCCAACTAGCAATACGAGTAACTAGCAATAGGATTGCACCCAATGCAATGGCAATGATGCTGGTTTCACCAATAGAACCTGGGATTAAACCAATAATGGCATCCATTATGGTAGAAGGTTCGCCTACGGCATTTACCAAATTAGTTTGTGTGGTAGGTGATACTGCAACTTGACCCAAAGGAGTAGCACCAGTAAAGGTGTCAACTAGTTTTCCTTCGCCCAAACCTAAAATACCGTCTTGAGCAATCCAAACGCCGTCGCCCGACATTTTAGATGGATACGAGAAGAACAAGAACATACGGGTAACAATGGCCACGTTAAAGATGTTCATACCGGTACCACCAAAAATTTCTTTGGCAAAAATAACGGCAAATGCAGTAGCTACGGCTAGCATCCACAAGGGGCAGTCAATAGGAACAATCATAGGGATGATAATACCCGACACCAAGAAACCTTCGTGAATTTCTTCACCTTTAAATTGTGCTACGGTAAATTCGATACCCAAACCTACCAAGTATGACACAACAATTTTAGGCAATACTGCCAACAAGCCATACAAAAATACATCCCAGAAACAAGTTCCTGCTAATTGACCAATGGCTAAATAGTGTTGATAACCAACATTGTACATACCAAATAACAAGGCAGGCATCAAAGCTATCACCACCATAATCATGATGCGTTTTGAGTCGTTCGCATCGTGAATATGAGCACCCGATTTAGAGGTGGTATTTGGCACAAACAAGAAAGTTTCAAATCCGTCGAATACCGAACGGAACATCGATAATTTACCGCCTTCAGAGAAGGTAGGTTTCATCTTATCGAGCAAATTTCTTAAAGCATTCATTATTTGTTGTTTATAGTTTTCTGATTAACACATTTCTTTTCTCAAAAGGTCCAAGCCCTTGCGTACAATTTTTTGCAATTCCACTTTTGAAGAGCAAACAAATTCAGCAGCAGCAAAGTCTTCAGGGGCCACTTCGTAAATACCCAAAGCTTCCATTTTTTCGATATCACCAGCAATGATTGCTTTGATAAGGAATTCAGGATAAATATCCATAGGGAAGACTTTATCGTATTCACCCGACATAATCATGTGACGTTCGCCACCCAATACACGGGTATCAAAATGGAAATTCTTGCGTTTGCGCAAGCAAGAACACATACCCGACAAGAACGAACCACTTACACTGAACATTTTGAAACGAGGCATGATCCAACCCAACATTTCGTGTACGTCATCGCCTTCGGGAAGAACGGTTACTTGCGATACCAATGGGTTTAACCACGATTGGTCAAAAATTTGTGTACCAGACAATGGATTACCAGCAATAATGCGCGATGCAACACCTTGACTGATATTAGCACGTACCAATGCTGAAACAGGAGAACCCATAACAACCTTATAATAGGTAGGTTTAACTACATTCTCGCCCACCAAAGCAACGGTTTTTGAAAAATCTAGTTTACCTTTTAATATATAGCGGCCCATAATTACCACTTCTTGTGGAGTTACGGTCCAAACAATTTCGCCACGGTTAATAGGAGCTACTTTATTGATTTGAACCCCTACGTTACTTGCAGGATAATCGCCCTCAAAACAAGTTACCTCAGCACCTTGCAAACCATTTGCCCATGTAGCATTTTTATCAACACCTACGTAAACAGGAGCGATTTTTGCCAACACGTTGATAGCTGCTTGGAAATTGGCGGTTTCTTGCGATAGAATAAAATTCATATCGGGAGCCAATGGAGCATTATCGAAAGCCGAAATAAAAATAGCACGAGGACTATCGGTAGGGTTAGCTACTACATCGTAAGGACGTTGTTTGAAGAAAGCAAACATACCTGCATCCGACAAACCTGCTTTGATTTCTTCTACAGATCCTGCCCAATTTACAGCGGGCAACGATGCTTGGGTTGCTTGATTGTCGTTTTCTACAACAATGTCTAAAATTTTACGACGTTCGCCTCGGTTAATGGCCGATACAACACCACTAACAGGAGAAACTACTTTAAAGCTTGGATTCTTCTTGTCTACAAACAAAACAGAACCAATTTCGACTTTATCGCCTACTTTGGCAATGGGTTTGGGTGTCATGCCGTAAAAATCATCGGGATTAAATCCGATGAATTTGGCTTGCGACACCTGTCCGTATTCTTTGGCAGCTGCACCAATCATACGAATGTCGATACCCCTCTTTGTTTTGATTACTTTAGCCATATAATAATGAAAATAGTATACTCTATACAAAATAGGGTACAAAGATACAAAAATAAATGAGAATTGAGAAAGGAGAAAGGAGATTTTTATTAACTTATTGACTAATCGGGGAATCGACTAATCGGTAAATCGATATTGTTCGGTCACTGAGCTTGTCGAAGTGCCCGAGGATATTGAGAAATCGTTTAATCGACTAAACGACTAAACGCCTAAACAAAAAAAGTATTATCTTTGCAGCATGAATTGGCAAAAAACAATACTTGTTTTGGTTAGTTTAGCATGGGCTCTTTTGGGGCATGCGCAATACACCACACGTTCTTGGGGCAACAACATCAAGAGCGTGCAGATTGCCAATTATGCAAAAACACCCCTCTACCCCATTGTCACCTTGGGCGAAGAAGAATGGGTAACCTTATCGTTCGATGATTTAAACAGCGAGGCTGCTACCTACTCGTATCGTATTACCCACTGCACAGCCAATTGGCAAAAATCGGCCGTTCAAGAAAGCGAATACATGGACGGATTTACCACGAATTACATTGACGAGGTAAGCACATCGAGCAATACGTATTTTACGTACGACCACTACGAATTACAAATTCCCAACGACAATTGGCGTTTTAAAATTAGCGGGAACTACGTAATTGAGGTATTTAAGGACAACGACCAAAACAACCCCGTTGTTACGGCTTGTTTTTCTGTTGTAGAACCTAAAGTGAGTATCCATGGCGAAGCTTCGGCGCGCACCAATATTAGTTATCAAGGTAAATATCAGCAAGTTAATTTTAATGTAGACTACAGCGGATATACCGTTAAAGACCCACACAATGAGATTATTGTTGTGGTGGAGCAAAACAGACGCCAAGACAACAAAGTGATGCTAAACACCCCCGATTATTGGGAGAAAAATACGCTTCGTTACCAAAACAACAACCAACTAATTTTTGAAGCAGGCAACGAATACCGTACGTTCGACATTTCGTCGGAACGTGTTTTAAGCGACCGAGTAGAAAGTATTCAATATTTTGACCCTTACTTTCATGCTACGCTTTACCCCGACGAGTTTAGAAACAAAAAACAGTACGATTACATAGAAGATGTAAGTGGTAGATACATTGTGAACGTACAATTCTCGGACCAGCCCGAGGTAGACGGCGACTACTATTTTACCCATTTTACCCTTCCCGTTGACCAACCCTTTTGGGACAGCGACGTGTATCTGATAGGAGAACTAACTGGCAACCGACTCACCCCCGATGCCCGTATGCAATACAACCCCGAAAAGCAATGCTACGAAAAAGTATTGCTACTGAAACAAGGCGGTTACAACTATCTTTATGTAACCGTACCCAAAGGCAAGAACCAAGCCACATTGGCCGCCATCGAGGGCAATCTTTGGCAAACCGAAAACGAGTATGCCATTTACGTTTATCACCGACCATTTGGCAGCAAATACGACCGATTAATTGGTTTTACGACGCTTTGGGCTAATTCACCTTCTGCTTACTAAATTAACTATGAAAATATTTTACACCATTCTGCTGTTGGTTATTTCCAACACCTTTATGACCTTGGCATGGTACGGTCACTTAAAACTAAAAGAGTTTAAATGGTTTGAAAGTTGGCCACTCATTGCTGTAATTGGACTCAGTTGGGCCATTGCACTGTTTGAATACTGTTTTCAAGTACCAGCCAACCGCATTGGTTTTGAAGGGAACGGCGGTCCTTTTACGCTTTTGGAGTTAAAAGTTATCCAAGAAGCCATTACCCTAGTGGTATTTATGATTTTTTCGGTATTGGCTTTTAACGAAAGCATTCGCTGGAACCACATTATTGGATTTATCTTGATGGTCTTATCGGTTTACTTTGTGTTTAAGAAGTAATTTTAAACGATAGTACGATAAAAAGTTGTTTTTATGAACGATATGTTGTACTTTTGTTAGCATTAAAACCTTAAAATTATGGCAAACGAACGTATTTTAGTTGTAGACGACGAAGAAGATTTGTGCGAAATCTTGCAATTTAACCTGGAACAAGCAGGTTATATGGTAGATGTAGCTTACTCTGCCGAAGAAGTATTGAAACAAGACAACTTGGATTCGTACCAACTATTTATGCTCGATGTCATGATGGGCGAAATATCGGGTTTCAAACTAGGAACCATGTTGCGCAAAAACGACGCTACTGCCAACATTCCCATTATTTACCTAACTGCTAAATACACCGAAGCCGACAAATTGCGTGGTTTTTCTATTGGTGCCGACGATTATATTTCAAAACCCTACTCCATTAACGAAGTATTGGCTCGCGTAAAAGCGGTTTTGAAACGCACCTCGCAAAATGCCGCTAGTGCAGCACCTGTAAAAACCAACGAGATTGTTCCTCAAAAAGAAGAAGATGTTTTGATTTTCAACGACTTGCAAATCAACCTTATCAATAAAACTACCTTTATTGGTGCTACAGAAATTAGCCTTACCAAAAAAGAATTTGAACTATTGGCCTTGTTTTTACAATGCCGCAATCGTGTGCTATCGCGCGAACAATTGCTAGAAAACATTTGGAAAGGCGAATCGAATGTATTGGACCGCACCATTGACGTTAACATTACCCGACTTCGTAAAAAAATTAAGCCATACGACAAAAACCTGCAAACCAAACAAGGTTACGGCTACATTTTTTCGGAAAAATAGTTGACACTTTGTCATATTCTTAGTTTTGGCATTGTTTTTGCTCTATCATGAGCAAAGAAAACAATTACTAAAAATACAAGAATATGAAACAAGGTAACATTGGAGTAACTTCGGAAAACATTTTCCCCGTTATCAAGAAATTTTTGTACAGCGATCACGACATTTTTTTGCGTGAATTGGTGTCGAACGCTGTGGATGCTACTCAAAAATTAAAAACCCTTTCGTCGGTAGGTGAATTCAAAGGCGAATTGGGCGAGTTGAACGTATCGGTACGTTTGGACAAAGAGGCCAAAACCCTTACCATTTCGGACCGCGGCGTGGGCATGACTGCCGAAGAAATTGACAAATACATCAACCAAATTGCTTTTTCGGGTGCCGAAGAATTTCTAGACAAATACAAAGACGATGCCAACGCCATTATTGGACATTTTGGCTTGGGTTTCTACTCGTCGTTCATGGTATCAAAAAAGGTTGAAATTTACAGCCAATCGTACAAAGAAGGAAGCAAAGCGGTAAAATGGAGTTGCGAGGGCAACCCCGACTACACCATGGAAGAAACCACCAAAGCCGACCGTGGTACCGACATCGTGCTTTACATTGACGATGAAAACGTAGCTTTCTTAGAAGAGAGCAAAATTACCGAGCTACTGAATAAATACTGCAAATTTTTGCCCGTTCCCATTGCTTTTGGCAAGAAAAAAGAATGGAAAGATGGCAAAGAACAAGAAACTGCCGAAGATAACATTGTAAACAACGTAGAGCCAGCATGGGTAAAGAAACCTGCTGACCTTACCGACGAAGATTACAACAAATTCTACCGTGAATTGTATCCATACGGCGAAGAACCTTTGTTCCACATTCATTTAAACGTAGATTATCCGTTTAATTTAACCGGTATCTTGTACTTCCCTAAAGTAAAGAACAACATTGAGTTGCAACGAAACAAAATTCAACTTTACTGCAACCAAGTATTTGTTACCGACAGCGTAGAAGGCATTGTTCCCGAGTTCTTAACCTTGTTGCACGGGGTTATTGACTCGCCCGATATTCCACTAAACGTAAGCCGTTCTTACCTACAAAGCGATGGCAACGTTAAGAAAATATCGAGCCACATTACCAAAAAAGTAGCCGACAGATTGCAAGAAATTTTCAAGGCAGAACGTACCGAATTTGAAAACAAATGGGACAGCCTTAAAATCTTTATCAACTACGGTATGCTTACCGACGAAAAATTCTACGAACGTGCGGTTAAGTTCAACCTATTTAAAAATACCGATGGCAAATACTTTACTGCCGAAGAATACAAAACTTTGGTAGAAAGCAACCAAACCGACAAAGACGGCAACCTAATTTATTTGTACACCAACGATGCTGAACAACAATTCAGCTACATAGAGGCAGCCAAAGCCAAAGGATACGATGTTTTGGTAATGGACGGACAATTGGACGTTCACTTGGCATCGATGCTAGAACAAAAGAACGAAAAGAGCCGTTATGTACGCGTGGATAGCGATACCATCGACAACATTATCTTAAAAGAAAATGCGGCCACCGTAACCCTTACGGCCAACCAGCAAAATGCACTAAGCAGCATCTTTAAAGCCGAATTGCCCGAAGACAAAGAAAACAGCTACTGGGTTAGTTTTGCAGCGTTGGATGCCGAAAGCATGCCAGTTATGATTACGCAACAAGAATTTATGCGCAGAATGAAAGAAATGGCAGCTACCCAAGGTGGCATGATGAGTTTTTACGGCCAAATACCCAACAGTTACAACCTAGTGGTAAATACCAATCATGCGCTTATTAAACGTTTGTTGGAAAACACCGAAAACAGTTTAGGCGAAAAGGTAAATCCTATCAACCAACAAATTGCAGAGTTGAAACAAATGGTAGAAACCATTAACGAGGCCAACAAAGACAAGAAAGACGACGAAATTGCCGAAACCGACAAAGAGTTAATCAAATCGAATAACGACAAAGTGGCGGCATTGGAAAAAGACAAAGAAGCCCTTTACAAAGAATTTGCAAAAGGCGAAGACATGGTTCGTCAGTTGGTAGACTTGGCATTGCTTGCCAACAACATGCTAAAAGGCGAAGCACTCAGCAAATTTGTAAAACGCAGCACATCGTTCATTTAAAACGATACGCTAATGGCATAAAAAAGCTCGATTCTACTGAATCGAGCTTTTTATGTATCATTAAATAACTATTTCTTAATAAACGCAACTATTTCTTTACGATAAGTAAATACCAACAACAAACAGTACATTAACAGAACCGATACAAATACGTATTTTTTATAAGTTAATCGCCAGTGCGTTGGCGGAGTTGCATTCAATGCCATGGGCGATATTACCTCAATGGGTTCACTGCTGTAATCCAAGATATTTTGGTAACCCAACATCTTTTCATTTAACTCAATAATATCCTTATAAATCAACTGAGGTTGTTTGCGAAATAGCATAGACATCGCACTCGAATTTTCGTTGATAGGAATTGATTTTCTTGAGTTTTCAAAGTACTCAATATTGCGTAAACTATCTAGTTTGGCTATCTCGTTTTGTATTACTTCGATGTTATGACGAAGACCTGACAAACGCATTTGATTCTCTTTATGCACGTAAGGATCATTCTTGAAGTAATTTACAATAGCATCACCCCACAAACGAATGGTAGAAGAATCTTTACTGCGTACTTCTACAGCAAAAATATCCGACACAACAGGAATGCCTTCTTTTTGGGAAGTTTTATTTTTTAGTTCTACTTTATAACCCGTATTCAACGTATCTGTAGGATATACATAAGAAGGGAACAAGCCACGATAAGATACGATAGCATTAGCAGGCACTTTTAAATTTTTCATAATAACATCGCCCGATTCCTTAGACAATGATTGCAATGTGCTAATATAATCGCTACTTTGTCCTACGCGCACTTTTACCAACATATTGCCAGAATAAACAGGATTAAAATACTCAGGCAACAAGATTGCTACTCCCAAACCTATAAGAACAGCAAGGAGCATAAAATACCATTTTTTTAATGCAAATCGGACTAAAAAAAGGATAGGCGAAAACACATACCTATTGAAGAGTTCTACACCCCATTTTATTAAGTCCAATAAATCATATTCTTTTTTGTGTTCCATATCTTATTTAATTTAGATTAGCGTAATTTTAAGCGTTTTCCTTCTACTGCCTTTTGGGTATATTCCATGTTGTTCAAATCGTACAATTTGTGCAAACGAATACCATATTGTTGCGAAATGCTGTGCATTGACTCACCAGCTTGAATAACATGATATCCTTTACCCTCTTCGACTGATTTCTTTTTTCGTTGAAGATATACTATTTCGCCCTCTTCGGGTTGGCGTGTTTTACGATCTACATCGTTGTAGCTGCAAATACATGAGAAGGGGATTTTGTGTGCTTTAGCAATGGTATAGTACGATTCTCCTTTTTGTACAATCACGTATTTTAAACCTTGATTGTTTTTAATTGCTTGTTGCTTAACTGGAGTCTTTGCATCGCTGGATGTTGTTTTATACGATTCTGTATCAAAACGTTGCAAATTATTCTCTTCGATTAGTGTAATAAGGCGTTTAGCATAATTAGGATCGGTAGCATAACCGGCTTGTTTTAAACCTTTTGCCCATCCTTTGTAATCGGTTCTATCCAACTCAAACAAGAAAGCGTAACGCGATTTATTTTTCAAGAACAAAGAGTGGTCGATAAAAGAGTCTTCAGCACGATCGTATTTACGGAAACACTCATTCTTTTTATCATCATCATGATATACACGTTCACCATCCCAATCGTTGTGGCATTTGATTCCAAAGTGATTATTGGCTTTTACAGCCAACTCCGATTTACCTACGCCCGATTCCAAAATACCTTGCGCCAAGGTGATACTTGCAGGAATTCCGTAATCGTTCATTTCGCGCATAGCGATGTTCTTATATTTCTCTATATAAGCATCATATTGAGCATACAACGGTAGCGACAAAAAAAACAGAAGCGACAAAACAACTCCTACCAAACGAAATCTATTTTTTTGCATATCGATATTTTTTATTTGGTTACAAAAGTAATCGTTTTTACGATATTTAAAACCTATTTTTTGTAAAATTCTTGAAATTCACGTACTTTTGTGCTACAATGGAGAAAAAATTAACAACATCCTTATCGGAAGCAGACTTGAAATTAATTGAAGCGGCAAAACAAGCGGCTTTAACTGCTTATGCTCCTTATTCTCAGTTTCACGTGGGAGCAGCTGTACTGCTTTCGGATGGTCGCATTGTAAAAGGTTCTAACCAAGAAAACAAAGCGTACGGTTCATGCGTATGCGCCGAACGAGTAGCATTGCTATACGCAACAGCTAATTACGCTACCACCCCACCCGTTTCCATTGCTATTTGCGCCATGCAAAACAATACCTATATGGCGCAACCCGTTACTCCTTGTGGCGAATGCAGGCAAGTACTCATGGAAATGCAAACGCGCTTTCAAACCCCCATTCGCGTTGTTATGTACGGAACAGAACATAGTTTAGTAGCAACAGACGCATCGCTACTGCTTCCAGCATCCTTTTAAACCACATTAGCACCATGGCTGGCATTAAGCACTTAGACCGCTACATACTCAAAAACTTCTTTAGAACGTTTTCTACTACGTTCTTTGCAAGTATTTTTGTATTGCTGATGCAGTTTGTATTTCGGTACATAGATGACTTTGTCGGCAAGGGCGTTGGATATGGAATTATGGCAGAATTCTTTTTTCATGCTGCCATGTCGCTTGTACCACTATCACTTCCACTCTCCATTCTTATAGGTTCGTTAATGACCTTTGGCAATTTGAGCGAACGTTTGGAATTGATGGCCATGAAAGCAGCAGGCGTATCGCTTTTCCGCATTATGCGTCCCTTGATAATGGCCATAATCGTCCTAGCAATTGGTAGTTTTTATTTTTCAGACTACGTACTGCCTAATGCACAAGTACGAATGTGGACCCTGGTTTTTTCAATACGCGAGAAACCGCTTGAATTAGAAATACCCAAAGGATCTTTTTACAACGGAATCACAGGACGCAATATTTACGTCGGAGACAAAACAGGCGATGCCTTACTAGACGTGGTTATTTACGATTATTCAAATGGTTTTGAAAATACCACCATTATTTTAGCGGATACTGGGTTTATTAGTCAAAGCGAGAACAAGAAAAAACTTATATTGCGCCTCTATAGCGGAGAAACGTTTGAGCATTTAAAGGAAAGTGGCGACAACAAACGACCCAACAAGGTCATTCCCTATCGCCGGGAAACCTTTGCACACAAAGAAATTGTCATTGACTACGATGCCAATTTCAATGAATTAGACCCAGGATTTTTGGAGCAACAATACGTTAGCAAGAATACACAAGAGTTAATGTATGCTGTCGACTCGATTGATAAGCGATTGGCAAGATTTGATTCTACTGCCATGAAACGGATCAAAACAACCACTTACTTTAATCGCAACCAGCGAACGGCAGCCGAAAGTATTGATACTACCAATATAACCGCACAGGTTGATACGATTGTTAATCCTAAAAAACAATACCTACAACTTTCTGACTATTACAAAAAGATGGTCATCAACACTGCTTTAACCCGTTCACGCGTAGTACAAAGCGACATTGTAATTAGAAAGAACGATGTTGAATGGTTAAAAACAGAACAAAGACGCCACACCATAGAATGGCACAAGCGCCACACCTTGCCCTTTGCCTGCCTTATTTTCTTGTTTATTGGGGCACCTTTAGGCGCCATTATACGCAAAGGTGGCATGGGTATGCCTCTAGTAATGTCGGTTGTATTATTTATATGCTACTACATTATAGACAATACGGGTTATAAACTAGCACGCGAAGGTGTATGGGAAGTATGGCAAGGGATGTGGTTGAGTGCATTTATTCTTTTGCCACTAGGTATCACACTTACCTACATGGCAGCCAATGAACGTACCCTTACAAATGGCGAAACGTATAAAAACGTTATTAAAAAATTTTTTACTATCTTTACAAACCGATTTAAAAGAAAAAATAAAAACGAGATAATATGATACTAAACACCATTGAAGAAGCATTAGCCGATTTTAAAGAAGGAAAATTTTTGATTGTAGTAGATGATGAAGATCGTGAAAACGAAGGTGATTTTATCATAGCTGCAGAAAAAATTACACCCGAAGCCGTTAACTTTATGTTGAAAAACGGTCGTGGTGTGTTGTGCGCTCCCATTACCGAAGACCGTTGCAGGGAGTTGGAATTGAACCGCCAAGTAGACAACAACACCTCTATCTTGGGCACTCCTTTTACCATTACCATCGATAAAATTGAGGGTTGTACTACCGGTGTATCGACTGCCGACCGCGCCGCTACCATTCGCGCCCTAGCCGATCCAACCTCAACTCCTCAAACCTTTGGTCGTCCTGGACACATCAATCCACTATATGCTAAACAAAAGGGCGTTTTGCGCCGTGCTGGACACACCGAAGCGGCTGTCGATTTGGCACGTTTGTCGGGTTTATATCCTGCTGCTGCATTGATAGAGATTATGAACGAAGACGGCACCATGGCACGCATGCCAGATTTGCAAAAAGTAGCAAAAGAATTTGGCATTAAAATCATCACCATTAAAGACTTAATTGCTTATCGCCTTCAACAAGAATCGATTGTTGAAAAAGGCGAAACAGCTAATCTTCCTACCAAATACGGCGACTTTAAAATCATTCCATTCCGCCAACTTTCCAATGGTTTGGAACACGTAGCGCTTGTAAAAGGTACATGGGAAGAAAACGAACCCATTTTGGTAAGGGTTCACTCGTCTTGTGTTACGGGCGATATTTTTGGCTCGCTACGTTGCGAATGCGGCGACCAACTTCACAAAGCCATGGAAATGGTAGAAAAAGAAGGTAAAGGTGTTATTATTTACCTTATTCAAGAAGGCAGAGGTATTGGTTTGATGAACAAAATCAAGGCTTACTCGTTGCAAGAACAAGGCCTAGATACCGTAGATGCCAACATCCAGCTTGGTTTCAGCCCCGACGAACGCGATTATGGCGTTGGCGCTAGCATTTTGCGCGAAATTGGCGTTAGAAAGATGCGTCTTATCTCTAACAACCCGGTTAAACGCATTGGTTTGGAAGGTTACGGACTAGAGATTGTAGAAAACGTGGGCATCGAAGTGGGTATCAACAAACACAACGAGCACTACATGCAAACCAAGAAGGAGCGCATGGGGCATAATTTGAAGTTATAGTCGCTTCGCTGCGCGAAGCTCTGATGATGCGCTAACAACAATACGAACATCTAAAAAACTGAATTAAGAGATGCAATTCAAGGCTTGCGAAGCCCGAAAAAGCGGAGTTTACTTGGCGTAAATGAGCATTTTGAGGGCAAGCATAACGCAGAATTGCGCTCTTAATTCAGTTTTTTTATCCCCAAATAATATTAAC
>JAEIGA010013539.1_pt1 | contig 12418 bp, 13 predicted proteins | sample 9270691 | NCBI WGS metagenome assembly JAEIGA01 (sample SAMN17057246, study PRJNA624740) | gut metagenome | biome: biome; isolation source: fecal sample | host: Bos grunniens | place: China: Xizang | collected 2019
AATCAAATCCTCATCGATATAGTCGGCCCAATTATAGACCTTAAGAATCTGATCACGGTCGGCCGCAGAAGCCACAGAAAGCGCCAACATCAAGCCGGCGAAAAAGAGCACAAGTCTTTTCATTTTTTGTTTTGAGATTTATGGGTTCGTAAATTGATTACCAGCAACAACACCAGCACGACGAGAAAAATAATGGTCATCAAAGGGCGCAACTCCGGCGTCAGACCACCTTTGCGTGCATCGGCATAAATATAGGTAGAAAGGGTTTCGAGTCCTTGGTTTCCTTTGGTAAAAAGGGTCACTGCGAAATCATCGATAGACAAGGTAAACGCCAGAATCATACCGGATATCATACCGGGACGAATCTGCGGAATAATCACCTTACGCAGCGCTTGAAAAGGGGTTGCCCCCAAATCCAATGCCGCTTCGTAGGTATTCTGATCCATCTGTTTGAGCTTCGGCATCACGCTCAAGACCACATAAGGCGTACAGAAACTGATATGCGCAAGCACCACCGTCACATAGCCCTGCGTCACGCCCAAGGCGACAAAAAGCAGGAAAAGGGAAATACCGGTGATGATATCCGGGTTGAGCATGGGCACATCATTCAAAAAGGTAATGGCACGGCGGGTTCTTCCTTTCAAATTATGAATCCCGATGGCAGCGACAGAGCCCAACAACGTGGAAACAAGAGAAGCAATAATCGCTATGCTCAAGGTATTCTGAATGGCCGTCAGCAAGGAATTTTGCACCCCGCCACTGAATAGATTTTCATACAGACGGGTGGAAAAGCCGGTCCAGTTGCCCAACACCTTCGCTTCGGTAAAGGAGAAGATGGCGATAATGAGGATGGGCGCATATAAGATAATGAGCAGCAGCCAGATATAACTCTGCGCCAAGAATTTTTTCATGCCCGTTTTCATAACAAACCTCCTTCTTCTTTTTCAGCATCACGGTCGCTCAATACGGAGGTAAGGCCGATAATCACCAACATAATCAACGCCAAGGCGGCACCATAGTTCCACATACCGTTGTTGATGTTTTCCTGAATGGTCGTACCGAAGAGCTTGACTTTGTTCATCGTCAGCAACTCCGCGACGGCAAAGGTGGAAATCGTAGGCATGAACACCATCATCACACCGCTGGAAATACCGGGCATAGACAGGGGCAAAGTCACTTTGGTAAAGACCTGTAATGGATTGGCTCCCAAATCCTGTGCGGCTCTTTTATACGAATTATCCATCTTACGCAAGGTATTGTAGATGGGATAAATCATAAAGGGCAGAAAGTTGTAAACCATACCGAAAATGAGGGCGCCTTCACCGAGGGGCAAGGTCAGAAAGTCAAACAAAGCCACCGTCGCCAAGGTACGAACAAGCATATTGATCCACATGGGCAGAATGAACAGCACCACCGTCACCGCAGAGGGATTGAGGGCGGTATTGCTCAAAATATAAGCAGCCGGATAGCCCAACAAGAGACACAAAAGCGTGGTAATAATCGCTATCTCAATAGAATAGACAAAGGTGTTGATAGTTTCGGTCTCGGAGGCAAAGCGCACGAAATTGTCAAGCGTAAACTGTCCGGAGGCATCCTGAAACGCATACCAGAACACCAACACCAAAGGCAGGGCGACAAAAATCAGCAGGAAAACCAAATAGGGATAGGCCCAAGTCGATCGTTTATTCATCTTTGCCCTGCGTTTTTACCTCTGCGGCAGAAGCAGAGAGTGAGCGAATCTGGATATCTTTGGGAGCAATGTTCACACCCACCCAGTCGGATTTATCCCAGATATCCTGAGTATCGACATAGATATAGGCTCCATTATCCACCGTCACGGTCAGATGATAGTGGTTACCTTTATATAATATAAAGCTGACAAAGCCTTCCAACACGCCATCTTCGGCATTATCCACCAAATCAACCTTATTGAAAGCCACTTCGACTTCCACCTTGTCTCCGACAGCGATGCCCTCCTGGGGTTTGCAGGCGAATTCTCCACCGAAAATCTCGACTTTGTCTTCCGCCAGCATCGTGCCCTCAAAGATATTGGAGGTAAAGGGCTTTTTCATCACCTGGATATCCTGAGGCTTGATAATGAGTCCCACCTCGCTGCCCGGTTCAAAGGCATTGTAATCCTGCACCATCACCTCATAGCCGTCGGCGGTATCAACAAACATCTCGTAATGTACCCCTTTGAATACGCAGGATTTGACCTTACCGGTAAATTGAGCAGCATCCAAGTTGTTCATGATATAGATATCCTCGGGGCGGACAACCACATCGACGGGCACATCATTGCCAAAACCCTTGTCCACACACTCGAAATCGTGTCCGATAAAGTTCACTTTTCCATCCTCTATCATCGTGGCATTCAAGATATTACTCTCTCCGATAAAGTCTGCCACAAAAGGATTCTGGGGCTCATTGTAGATGTCGGCAGGCGTACCAATCTGCTGGATACGTCCCTCATTCACAACGACAATGGTATCGCTCAAAGTCAGCGCCTCTTCCTGGTCGTGTGTCACATAGATAAAGGTAATACCCAATTTCTGGTGCATTTCCTTAAGCTCAATCTGCATATCCTTGCGCATCTTCAAATCCAATGCGGCCAAGGGCTCATCCAGCAAAAGCACTTTGGGCTGATTGACAATGGCGCGGGCAATGGCAACACGCTGCTGCTGACCGCCGGAAAGAGACTCCACATCCCTATCCTCATAACCGGTCATACTCACCATTTTCAGCACTTTACGCACCTTCTTATCGATTTCATCCTTGGGCATCTTCTGCAAACGCAGACCAAATGCCACATTGTCATAGACATCCAGATGCGGAAACAAAGCGTAACGCTGAAATACCGTATTGAGCGGACGCTGATAGGGAGGGACATGGGTAATATCCTCCCCTTCCATATAAATCGATCCACTGTCCGGCAAAGCAAAACCCGCAATCAAACGCAGCAAGGTGGTCTTTCCGCAACCGGAAGGTCCCAGCAAGGTCACAAACTCCCCTCGCTTGATATCGAGGCTTACCTCATCCAACACCGTCACCCCGTCAAATGCCTTGCTGACCGAGTCGATTTTTATAATTGTATCGTTTTTCTTCATTTCGTAAATCAATAACGAATTATTTGCGAGCAAACAATTTCAAAGGCTCAAAGAAATAAGTGACGCCGAAATTCAGGGAGAGCGCCTGTGCATAATTGGATCCGCCGACCACCGCGTGGATACGCAAATCCTGGCTATCTTCGAGAGGATACCAATTCACGCCTATACCACCTAAAAATCCGCGTCCGTTCGGATAGGAAATCGCATATTCTTCATCCTCGGTCAATTCAGCATAGTTGAGATAGGTATAAGTTCCAGAAACGGGCTCCCAACCGGCTCGGGCAAAAAACTCCAATTTATCGTCGTAGTTGTAACCAAAGTTCAGGATGATATTACCCTCACGAATCGGAGAGAGGTCGGCTTCCGGCACTTCCAAAGTCGGATCATAAATACTGGCAGAAGCAAAACGAGCGGCCGCATCCAATCCTACATACAAATCGTTGATATCGTAACGAAGTCCAATGGAGGGCTGCCAGATGAAATTGCTCTTGCTCCCAGGTACCGCTGCGTCTTTTCTGTCAAACTGCATGGCATTGAGAGCCAAACGATAAGAAAATCCTTCGTCCTCATCCTCTTCTTTATCGAAAAATCCGTACAAGGAATAGGACAGATAGCCTTCAGAGAAAGGAGTTTCATTCAAGGGGGAAGAAGACACTTGGAAACCTACTTCTTTGCTATCGGAGAAGGAATAAGCGACTTTCGCACCAAGCTGATAGCAGTTAAGATTGTTCCACATACCGCTGGACAACACATAATAGCAATCGAAATCATAGGGGTCGTATTCATAGGTAGCTACCGCCAGACATTCCTTACCGACTGTAAAGGTAAATCCCTCATATTCATAGGATAGCGTAGCAAAATCGCACCAGTTGAAATCGCTGGTCCACTGATAGAGACTACGAATAGCCTCCGCGGAACCTGCGAGCCAGTGATTGACCAGATGAAAATGAAGTCCAGGGATAATATCGCCCTCGAAATGGGTATAGACTGAAGAATTGGAATAGAAACCGTCGGTTCCGTCCAGATTGTTATGTGACCTTACCGCTTCTTTACTTCCTTCTGTCAAAGCAATTTGAGGCTCGACATCAAAACGAGGAATAATTCGTAAGGTAATGGGTTCTGTTTCGTCTGACTCTACAGGTTCGACAGGTAAACTCCCGTAAGATTCAGCGGACAAGGGGTTCATCATACTCCCCCACAACAAAGCCGCACACAACAACAGTAATTTCTTCATTTCATAAAATCCAGTTAGGGTACAACAATAAGATAGATGCCGAACAAGGCGACCGCCACGCCGGCTATACGATTGATAATTACGATTTTACTTACATTGATTTTACCTTTCATCTTGGCAAAGATCCAGGTAAATAAGAACCAATAGAGTATGCTTCCCAAAGCCACGGTCAAGACGGAAAAGAGTTTGGCGAAAGTGGTCACATCCTCATGTCCGAAACCAAACACGGCAAAAAGGGCCAGCATCACAGCAAATGCGCCCGGGTTGGCCAATCCCATAATCAAGGATTTGCCGAAATCGGTCGCTGAAATTTTATTCTGACGCTCGGGACGATGCTTGTAGAAGGCCATACTGATACCGAGCACGACCACGATGATGCCGCCGATGATTTTAATGGTCTGATAATGCTGATCAATCAGTCCCTGCACCAAAGAAAGGGCAAAGACTGCCATGGCTGCAAAAATGGTATCGACCACCGTAGAACCCATGGCGGCTGTCATACCGGCCTTCTGTCCTTTCCCCAAAGTATTTTGGAGGACAAAAATAGCAATCGGGCCCAAAGGAACCGAGCAGCTGATACCGATAATCAAGCCTTTTAATATGGTCAAGACAAAATCCATTATTCTGCAGGCGTCTCTCCGATTTCCATAATATAACTACGACGGCGCATAAAAGGAACCGCCTCGTACTCACCGAACAAAGTCTGTACCTTGGTGTTGGTCTCCAACTGGGGATTCATAATCAACTTCTTGATACCGAATTTAATCGCTCCCTCGTGTACGTGTTTGAACATCAACACCTGCGCACCTTTACCCTGATACTCGGGCAAACAACCAATCAAAAGCGCCTCCAAAGTGTCGTTCTTACGAAGGGCGTGGAGCAAGGGAATAAAGCCGAAAGGGAAGAGACGGCCTTTGCTCTTGCGATAAGCCTTTGACAAGGAGGGAATACAGATACAGAAAGCAACCACCTCATCCTTTTCATTCAAAACAAAGCTGGACAAATCCTGATTGATAAAAGGAATATATTGCTTTACATAGACATCAATCTGTTTTTCAGAGAGTTTGGTAAACTCATACAACTTGCTGAACGAGTCGTTCAATACATGGAAAAGGTCATAACCGGTCTGGAAGAGTTCCTTACCGTGTTTCTTGGGCATTTCTTTCAACCCAAAACGGCTCTTCACCAAGTCCGCATACTGGAACATGGCAGGGAGCTTGTCAGAAAGCTCTATCACACGTTGGGTCCAGTCTGCATCTTTGCGGAAGCCCACTTTTTCCAACAATTCACCGTAATAAGGGAAGTTGTATATACAGGTAGAGGGCGACAAATGCTCAAATCCTTCTACCAACAAACCTTCTTTATCCATATCGGAAAAGCCGAGAGGGCCTTTCACTTTTTCCATTCCTTTGGATTTACCCCACTCCACAACCTTTGCAATCAAAGCGCGAAGCAAATCTTCATCTTCCACAAAATCCAACCATCCGAAACGCACGATTTTCTCATTCCAATCGCGGTTGGCGTGGTGGTTGATAATGGCAGCGATACGACCGATTACCTGGCCGTTTTCGTCCTTTGCCAACCAATACACGGCCTCACAAAACTCAAAAGCGGGATTTTTAGAAGAAAGCACCCCAAACTCGTCTGAATAGAGGGGGTGAACCCAATTGGGCTCGTTCTTGTATAGTTTTTCCGGAAAATAAATAAAGTCCTTCAATTGTTTCTTTGAACGAACTTCTTCAATGGTAAAGGTTCTCATAGGTCAATATATTGAGGACAAAGGTAATAAAAAAAATTAGGATAGAACCTCCTTTAGAAAAATTCCGGCTTCTTGACGGGCAAGCGGCAAATCATGGAAAGCCCAATTGCCACATTCTTTCGGCGAAGAGCCCGGGATTTCTCCCTCAAAATCAGCAATTTGCGCAAACACCTCCTGCATCAACGGCCGGATATCCTCGGCTTGCACATCACCTTTGACAATGAAATAACAACCGGTCAGACAGCCCATCGGCCCCCAATAAATGACGCGCTCGGCCCAAACGGGATGGTTACGCAAAATGGTAGCAGCCAGATGCTCAATCGTATGCATGGCGGCAGGGTCCATGGCGGGCTCACGGTTGGGAGCCTTCAAACGAACATCGAAGGTCGTCACAATTTCATCCCCCACGCTGTCTTTGCGGGAGACATACAGTCCCCTGTCAAGCGTCAAATGGTCGATGGTAAAAGAAGGTATTTTTTTCATGACAAGAGTTTTTTACGATAAAAGTTTTTGCAGAAATGAAAAACTGGTTTGGGGCGCCAAATTCCAAAAGTTAGCATACTGGGCGGCATTATCCTCGCCGTCTGCATTGTCGCTGATGATACGCACAGACAGGAAAGGCACTTGATTCAGATAGCAGACCTGTGCGATGGCCGCCGATTCCATATCAACCGCCTGACAAGCGGGAAAATCAGCTTTGATGCGTTTTACATCGTCTTTCCCGGCAAAAATATCACCGCTGCAAATCAACACGGGCTTGGCCCCACAGGAAAGGGCTTTGCCCAGCCACGCTTCATCGGCAACAAAACGGGCGGGAAGATCTTGAATCTGCCCTTTTTGGTTGGGTTCTCCACACCAGACATCGTGATAACAGCATTCCTTTGCCACCACCACATCCAAAGGACGGATATCGGGCCCACAACCGCCTGCAACCCCGGTATTGATAATCACATCGGGCTGAAATTCCCGTATCAAAGCCTGGGCGCAAAGGGCGGCATTAACCTTACCGATACCGCTCTTGGCAATGAGGAAATTTTCATTTTGAGAAAAGGACTGCATCAAGAGCTCACGCTCCTTATCCATGGCCACAATAATCGCTATTTTCCGCATGCTCTTTAGCTCTTAAAACGTAAGATCTCTTACCTTCTTTTCGTCAATATCGAAACACTGGACACGAATCTTGCCATCTTGGGTGATTTCACATTCCAGTCTTTCCAGATTGCTATTGGAGAGAATGGGGAAATCATTGCCGCAACTGCCTTTCTCGCGCACGAAGAATTTATGGTGGTGGCCGCTGAGCATCAGATCAACCCCGGCTTCGTTCAGCACGGGGACAAAATGTTCGTTTGCCCAAAGCTGACCGTACCAACTGTTCGGGTCGGCGATGGCCGGAATATGCATCAGGCAAATTTTCACGGGAGCATCTGCCACCAAAGGGTCCTGAACGGCTTTTTTCAACCATTCCAACTGTTGTTTGCGATACTCGTCAAAACGAGCATAATCCGAATATTCCACACTATGGTCGGGCTTGTCTTCGGCAGCATTCAACACGATAAAGGCAGCGGGCCCTTGACGGAAGGTGTAATAAAACTCCCCTGTCGGCGTGGGATAGGCCTCGGGCAAACGGTAAAATTCATGACCGCGGCTCTCGTGGTTACCGATGACAAACACACTAGGAATGGCGCAGGCCAAATTTTTAATCGGTCCGAAGGTATAGTGCATATTGGTATCAAGACGGGCTGTGTAGCTCACAATGTCACCATTCAAAACCACAAAGTCTCTACTATCACCGGACACAGACTCCATCAGGCTCTTGTACTGCTCGAAACGCTGATGTTGGTCATTTACCATAGAAAAACGGCATTTTTCCGCCTTATAATCATAGGTTTTGACCGTAAAGATTCTCTTCTTGGAACCGGCGTTGTTCTCTTTGCCATACACGATGCGATAGGGATCGGAATCATCGATAAGATTACGGCCGATGACACGATAACGATAGCGTTTGCCCGACTCGAGTCCGGTCACGGTCACACGGTGCATTTTGCTGCACACACGGCGTCCCATTACCGTATCGTAAAAACGGGTGCGCTCCTTGGCTTCGTACGCACTGCCATCATCGGGCGCGACTTCCACAAAAGCCATGCTTTCCTCGGGGCTGCACCAAACGACCGTAAAGGAGGTTTCCGTCACATTTTGAACCCAAGGACCATATTTAATCGAAAAACGAGGATAGGCATCTTGCGCCTGAAGAAAGTTCATATTCGCCAAAACGACGAACAGTAACAAAAAAAGTCTTTTCATTTTCTATTGGTTATTTGTAAATCGTGTACGGATTCTTCATTCGTACATCCTGACAAATTTACATTTTTTTGTGGATTATCATTCTATATTTTTTATTTTTGCAGTAAATTATTGGAATTATGGAAAAAATTAAAGTCGCCATCGTAGGATATGGCAATGTGGGACGTTTTGCTTTGGAAGCCCTGGAAGCATGTGAGGATATGGTTTGCGTCGGTATTGTACGCAGAAATGCCAGCGCAGCGGGCTGTCCCGAACTTCAAGGATATAAAGTCGTTTCTGATATCCAGGAACTCGGCAAGGTGGATGTTGCCATTTTGGCTACGCCCTCACGCAGCGTGGAAGAAAACGCGTTGAAATATTTATCAATGGGAATCAGCACGGTGGACAGTTTCGACATCCACAGCAGCATCGTGGATTTGCGCAACACGCTCGCTCCTGTTGCAACGGCCAACGGCGCCGTGAGCGTGATTTCTGCGGGTTGGGACCCGGGTAGCGACTCGGTGGTCCGTGCCTTGATGGAAGGTTTGGCTCCCAAGGGCATTACCTATACCAATTTCGGCCCCGGCCGCTCGATGGGCCATTCTGTAGCCGCCAAAGCCATTGACGGGGTGAAAGAAGCCTTGAGCATGACCATTCCGGTCGGCACAGGCATTCACAGAAGAATGGTCTATGTAGAATTGGAAGAGGGCGCGGACTTTGCAACGGTGGAAGCTGCCATCAAAGCGGACGCCTATTTCTCTCACGATGAGACCCATGTGATTGCCGTGGATAATGTCGATGCATTGAACGATGTAGGACACGGCGTCAATATGGTGCGAAAAGGCGTTTCAGGAAAATCGCACAACCAGCTTTTTGATTTCAATATGAAAATCAACAACCCTGCGCTGACCGGACAGGTACTCGTTTTGTGTGCCCGTGCCGCCACGCGCCAACGCCCGGGTTGCTATACCATGATTGAAATTCCCGTCATCGACCTTCTCGCCGGAAGCCGCGATGAACTGATTAAGAAACTCGTATAAAACTTACTGATTCATAAGACATTATGAAAAAATCCATTCTGTTTCTTTGCTTTGCGTTTACTTTGTTTGCCGCTTGCCAAAAAGCGGAACAAACACCGGATGACACAGCGAACACGAATACGCCCAATACAGAAAAACCAGATACGGATAAACCTGACAATACGCCCAAAGTCATCAATTTGAGCGAAAATGGTTGCGCCAACACCTATATTGTCAATGCCGCCGCCACCGAATACTGCTTCAACGCAAAACTAAAAGGCAATGGTATCGCGCGTACGTTCACTTGGACAGCAGATGGAGAAAACATCACTCAGGGATATTCTGACGCAGAAATCAGGATTAACCCTGCTAACGCCAAACTTTTGTGGCATTGTGCGCCGAAAGGTTCCAACGGCTGGGTAACGGCCTCCCCTGTCGAAATCAGTTCGGTAAAATACAATGCCGAAGAGGGTACGATTTCCTTTAAGACACCGGATACTTTCATCAATGGAAACGCGATTATCGCAGCTTACGACGCGTCCGGAAACATCCTTTGGAGCTGGACCATTTGGGCGCTGAAAGATTATGATATCAACGCCAAGACCATTACGGTCGGCCGTCACAGCCTTATGGACCGCAATTTGGGCGCCATCGCAGGCGTGGAAAGCAAAGACGTCAGCGATTACAGAGTGGCAGCGCAGGCGGTAGGAAATTATTACCAATGGGGACGCAAAGACCCCTTCCCGGCTATCACCCAGCACGACAGAATGGTCGGTCAGCCTTGGGGACTCCCCGCTTACACGCCGATTCCCGAATTGCAGGAGACGGTTTCGGATTATGTCAATGTCATTTTGGACGAATCCACATATCTGGCGACCGCATTGGGCAAAACCACCTACACGGTGGAAGAAGCCATTGCAGAAGCCACAAAATACCCCTATAGATTTTTGTATAACAGCACAGATAAATCGGTTTCACCCCACCACTGGACGATTGGAAACCTGGCGGGAAAAACACCCAAAGACTTATCGGAATGGCGATATTTGTGGGGCTCCGTGGATGGAATCACCAGTGTAAAAACCATTTATGACCCCTGCCCTCCCGGTTGGAAAGTTCCGACCGCCGATGTCTGGATGGAAGTGATGGAAGGCGTGGTGATTTCAAGTGGGAAAAATGGTATTTATTCTTCCCGTTACGGACTCTATTTCCCGCTGGCAGGACAAAAGAAAGCCAGCAACTCACAATTCGGAGGTGCCTACGCCGTCTATCTCGCTTCTGCCACTGCAACCAGTTTGTGGTACCCCACACGCGGTGATATGGTATCCAACAGCGCCAAAGATGTCTTGAAACCGACCTCTTACGGAGAGAAAGTCAGTCACTATGATGCCTACGGAAGCCAGGGCACTCAAATGCGTTGCGTCAAGGAGACAGTAGGCTCAAAATCGCAGACTCCCTACACGGGCAGCAAGAGTTACAATGCCATTTTGATGGGCGACTCCATCACCGAACAATGGCCCATCCGCGGACGCAAGGAATTCTTCTCCAGCAACAATTATCTCTGCAAAGGTATCAGCGGACAGACCACCATGGATATGATGGCACGCTTTACCCGCGACGTACTTGACAACAAGCCGAAAGTGGTAGTCATTACGGCCGGCACCAATGATTTGGCCGCCAACGATGGCATCCACGTAACCAGCGAGGATATTTTGAACAATGTACGCCTGATGGCACAGGTTGCAGAAGATTATGGTGCGAAAGTCATCATCGGCTCTGTCTGTCCGTCAAGAGATTTCTGGTGGAAAACCGAAGATCAGTATAAAGGTGATATCATCGCCAACCGCATCGTTAACCACAATAAAAAGTTGAAAGCGTGGGCACAGAGCAAAGGATATCCCTATGCGGATTACCACAGCGCGCTCAAAGACAGCCAAAACAACTTGAAAGATGCGTATTGCTGGGATAGAGGCACTGCAGGACTAGACCACGTACACCCCAATGCAGCGGGCTACACCGTTATGGAAGGCGTACTCAAACCCCTCATTGACGCCGCTCTAAAATAGAGTTTCCCCATTGGATTGCGAACTATTATTGAATCAAACTCTGCTTCAAATGTTCAACACTTTGTTGATGTTTCTGTGGGTTTGTTTCTTTCAACCGTTCGATATTTTGCAACTTCCATTTAACTGCCGGATAATTACTTAAATCCCCAGCACAACATTTGCTCCAATCAGGAGTTCCCTCTTCAAATGAGATTATAAAATCCTTGTCTGTTTCTGTTAATGCAGCATTGACTTGGGTTACCAGATTTATTCTCGCGTCTTCGTAGTCAGTATAACTGAATTCTATATCAGACATTCCCTTAAATTGATTCTCTAAAGCATGTGTTTGGTCAATGCGATTGGGGTGCAAAGATTCTATAATGGGTTTGTCGCTACCGAGCAAACATAGCATAAAACCATCTTTTACTTCATCGAAAGATGATATTTCCATATACTTGCAATCAAACAAATCTCGTGGATGCTGGCGACTCAATGCTGCTGTTATCTTACCACCATATAATTGTGAATAAGAAACCGTTCGAGCCTTACATGCCATACTGAATTCTTGCTGAGCCCTTTCACAAAGCATTTTATCCTCTGTATCTCCAATAACACCTCTCTTCGTGCCATTTACCTCAATCTTAACGGTTGCTCCGTTGAGTGTACATTGAAGTTTCATAGCATCATACTTCGGAACGACTTTAATGCCAGGAACAGACTTCTCTATATTAGCTTTAAGAGTTTTTAGATGTTCGTTAATGGTTTTCAAACTCTATTCTATTTCCTGTATTGGAATGTAGGTCAAGTCAATATCCACAGAGTAACGAGGCATATTCTTATGAAACAGATTGATGGCTGTTCCTCCGTGAACTGCAAAATCTTTGATACGATAAACTGACGGCATAATGCGTATCAAAAGGGCTACTTGTTTTTTGTATATATCATTCATATTCGTTCAACTCTTTAGGTATTGTTAT
>JAEIGA010013540.1_pt1 | contig 12418 bp, 10 predicted proteins | sample 9270691 | NCBI WGS metagenome assembly JAEIGA01 (sample SAMN17057246, study PRJNA624740) | gut metagenome | biome: biome; isolation source: fecal sample | host: Bos grunniens | place: China: Xizang | collected 2019
AAAAATGCAAGGCTTTTTCAAGATTTTTTGCAAATATTTAGTTTTTCCGGAATCGGGCCAGGAAATCCCGGGTTTCCTGCTTTTGGGGATTGCCGAAAATTTCCTCCGGACTTCCCTGTTCGCAGATGACACCCTCGTTCATAAATACCACCCGGTTGCTCACATCCCGGGCAAAGGCCATCTCGTGGGTCACCACCAGCATAGTCATTCCCTCCCGGGCCAGCTGCTGCATAACGCTCAGCACCTCGCCCACCATTTCCGGGTCAAGGGCGGAGGTTGGCTCGTCAAAGAGAAGGACCTCCGGGTGCATGGCCAAGGCTCTGGCGATGGCCACCCGCTGCTTCTGACCGCCGGACAGCTGCCGGGGTTTGGCATTGATATAAGGGGCCATGCCAACCTTTTGCAAATAATCCAGGGCAATCTGTCGGGATTCCTCCTTGCCGCGCTTGAGCACCTGCTGCTGGCCAACCATACAGTTTTCCAGCACGGTCATATTATTAAAGAGGTTAAAGGACTGGAACACCATTCCCACCCGGGCCCGGTATTCATGGGGCTTGATACTGCCGTCAAGCACATTGGTATCGTGGTAGAAGATCTCACCGGAGGTGGGGGTCTCCAACAGGTTCAGACACCGCAAAAGCGTGGATTTTCCCGAGCCGGATGCGCCGATGACGGAAATCACATCGCCCTTGTTGACAGAGAAATCGATATCCCGCAGGACTTGGTGGGAGCCAAACGACTTGGACAGATGCTTTATATTTAAAATCATATCAGCATCCACCTCCATCCGGGAATTCCAGATTGCGTTCATCAAAATTACTGCCACGCTGGGGGTGACTGTAAGTACCGGCAGTCATGGTCAGGCTATCCACCTGCACCAGCTCATAGCTGTCTGCGCCATCCATTTTCTTTTCTGCCCAACGCAGGAGCATAGATGCTGCCAGGGTCATGGTCAGGTAGGCGATCATTTCGATGGCCGCAGAGGGGAAATACATATTATTCACACCCACGATGTAGCGGTGAGCGGCAAACAGTTCCGTAAAGCTGATGATGAACATCACGGAGGTGTCCTTCACATTGATGATGAAGTTGTTGCCGATCTGGGGCATAATGTTCCGCAATGCCTGGGGCAGGATCACCTTGGTCATGGTCTGCACATGGGTCATGCCGATGGCCTTGGCGCCCTCTGTCTGGCCGGGGTCGATGGAAATGATACCGCCACGGACCGACTCGGTCATATAAGCGCCGGTGTTGATGGACACGATAAAGATGGAAGCCATCCAAACACTGTCAAAATGCACTGCGTTCTTGGTAAAGTACGGCAGACCGTAATAGATGAACACCGCCTGCAGCACCATAGGTGTTCCCCGGAATACCTCCACATAGAGCCGCACCAAAATGCGGGTCAGTTTCAGGAAAAACCGCTTTACCGGATGATCCTTGGGAGTATAGGGAATGGTGTTCAGCACACCGCAGGCAAAGCCGATGATGCAGCCGAACAAGGTAGCGATCAGTGCCAGGGCCAAAGTACTGCCGATGCCCCGCAGGTACATAGTGCCGTACTTGGACCACAACCGGGCCATATCGCTAAAAAGCTTTACGAACATCTCCATAGGCTTAGATTTCCGGCTGGATGGCGATGGCGTAATCCATCAGTGCATTGAAGTGGTCTACGGTGAGGATGGACAGAGCCTTATTGATCGCTGCAGTCAATTCTTCGTTACCCTTCAGCACGGAAATGCCGATGTTCACATTCTCGGCACGCTCCTGCTCGCTGGCGAACTGGAAATCGCCAGAGGTGCCGGAGAAGTTCAGAATCACCAGATTATCGTCCTTGGCAACAGCGCCCATAGCGGTGGGCATATCGGTGCAGATAAAGTCCACGGTCTTGGACTGCAGCTGCATCAGCATGGCCGGTGCGGTCTCAGCAGGGGCGATCAGCTGGGCATTTTCGATCTGAGGCAGGCAGGAATCATACCAAATGGTGCCGCTCTGGGCGGTACACTTGCCGCCGGCCAGGTCAGCGATGGACTTGGCATTGGCAAACTTACTGTCCTTGGTGGTCAGGCACACGATGGTGGCGTAATAGTAAGGGCCTGCCATATTGACTTCCGCCATTCTGTCGGCGGTCATGGACTGACCGGCGATGTTGGCGTCCATGGTCTTGGACTGGACCGCAGGGGTCAGGGAATCCCAGGCGGAGGAGACGATCTCCAGCTCCCAGCCGTAGGTTTCGCAAATGCGCTTTGCGATCATCACATCGTAGCCGTTGGCATAGGAGCCGGGCACATTGGAAATGGGCACTGCGCCGTTGCTATCGTCGGTCTGAGTCCAGTTGTAGGGGGCGTAGGCGCACTCCATACCAACGGTCAGCACGCCGTCTTCCAGGCCGATGATCTTGGAGGTATCTGTTCCGGTCAGATCTTCCACAGCGGGGACATTGGCCAAATACTTGTCGGGATCTACCTTGCCGGAATTATCTCTACCGAACACAATACCCAGCACCAGGGCTGCGATCACCAGCAAAATGACTACCAAACTCACAATTCTCTTCATAACTTTCTTACCTTCCTTTTCCTTGTATTGGGGATAAAAAAATCGGATCGCTCTTGTAAGCGATCCAACAGCAATATAAGTACCCCCTTTTCCGGACAAAAGGGTACAGGAAGTTTACTGCAGTCGATAGCGCTCCACAAAAGTCTTTGTGACAGTCCGGCAGATATTCTCTGACGGCCCAGCAGGAAACCCTTCAGGCAAGATTTCCAACTTCGGCGGTATCCCCTTTCCCGTTCCGCGGCTGCCTGGCCTTGCGAAACGGTACTGATGAATTCCCGCGCCTCTATCTCAAGCGATTCAATTTTGACCCAATACTATCACCAAGTATCTTCTTTGTCAACCCCCAAATTTTATTTTTTTAAAAAAAGTTGCCGGACAACTGTCCGGCAACTTTGGATTTATCGTTCTTCGCGGAAGTAGGAAAGGCCCAGGCTCTGGGGTGGCTGGTTTTCCCGCTTGTTGCGCATACTGGTGAAGATCAACACAAAAATCGTGACGACATAGGGCAGCATCTTAAACAGCTCCTTGCCGGCAAAACCAACACCGGGGATATAACTGCTGGCCACATACAATGCGCCAAACACCAAAGATCCCAAAATCGCCCAGTTGGGCTTCCAGACAGTGAAAATAACCAACGCAAGGGACAGCCAGCCAATGGCATCCACACAGTATTCCCACATACCGTTCAGGTAGTCCATAATAAAGGACAAACCACCAAGACCGGCTACACCGCAGCCAATGCAGGTTGCCAAATAACGGTACTTAGAAACATTGATACCGGCCGCGTCCGCAGTCGCAGGATTCTCACCCACGGCACGCAGGTGCAAACCCACACGGGTCTTATTCAGAACATAAGTAGTAATCAAAGCAACGGCCAAGGCGATATACACAAAGACACCATAGCCCAAAACCAGCTTGCCAAACGTACCCAGTTCATCAGCAAAGGGAATGAGTGCAGCGGTGAAGTGCTTACTTGCCATAGAAAAAATTACATCGGCTTCACCGATAATGTACTCAGACATACCCACGCCCAAGGTGGTGATTGCCAGGCCGGTGACATTCTGATTGGCGCGGAGGGTAACTGTAAAGAAGCTAAATAGCAAACCCATGAATGCGCCGCCCCCTATTGCCGCCAGAATCGGCAGCAGCACAGCCAAAGCCGGCACATAATTGGAACCCGCTTCGGTCAAATACGCATACTCCACATAACAACCGCAAGCTGCACCCATACACATAACTCCGGGCAGGCCCAGGTTCAGGTGGCCGGCTTTTTCCGTGATCGTCTCACCGGTAGAGCCCAGCAGGAAGGTCATTCCCAAACGAATCGCACTTACAAGAAAAGCAATCATTTTGCAGCCTCCTTCCGATTCTTATTGAAGATAACACGGTACTGCAGGAAGAACTCACAGCCAATGATAAACAACAGGATAATGCCGGTGCTGATGTCCGCGATGGAACTGGAAATGCCGAAATCGGATGTCAACTGCTTGGAACCCTGCTCCAGGAAAACAACCAGGAATGTGGTCAGCACCATAAAGAGCGGATTAAATTTCGCAAGCCAGGATACCATAATGGCGGTAAATCCCCGTCCGTCAATGGTCGTAGTGCTGATGGTATGGTTGGTGCCACCCACCAGCAGAAGGCCTGCCACGCCGCAAAGGGCGCCGGAGATCAGCATTGTACGGATAATGACCTTTTTCACATTGATGCCCACATAGCGGGCAGTATTTTCACTTTCGCCCACAACGGTAATCTCATAGCCCTGCTTGCTGTGCTTCAGGTAAATATACACCAGCAAGGTCAGCACAGTCACAAGAATCACATTCAGCAAATATTTATACTCGCCAATTTCCGGCAGACCGTATTGGGGCATTTTATCCATAACGCCAGAGCCGCTCTTCACATATTCCTTCAGAAACCAGGCCACAAGCTGGGTGGCTACATAGTTCATCATCAGCGTGAACAGTGTTTCGTTGGTATTCCAAAAAGCCTTGAACACAGCCGGAAGGACCGCCCAGATCATACCGGCCAACACACTGACCAGGATCATAATCACCAGCAGCAGACTCTGGGGAATGGTGCCGCCCAGGAAGAACATCACTGCGGCGCAGGCAAGACCGCCCACAAGGGCCTGGCCCTCGGCGCCGATGTTCCAGAATTTCATCTTAAACGCAGGGGTAACCGCCAGGGAGACACACAGCAGCATAGCCATTGCCTGCGCTGCGTTCCACATACGGCGCTCGGTACCAAACACACCGGAGATCATAGATTTATAAACCTTAAAGGGGTTTGTATCTGCCAGGATCGTAATCAGCACGCCGCACACGATCAGCGCAACCAGAATCGCAACCGCCCGGACAAACAGCTTATACTGCCAAGTGAGGGCGCCCTGGTCCCGCTTTACGATGTGCACCAGGGGAATATGCTTTTTTTCAGTTTTCGCCATCTTGCACTTCCTCCTTGGATTTTGTCATCAGCAGGCCGATCTCATCCTTACGGGCAGTCCGACCATCTACGATCGCTGCAATGCCACCGGCATTGATGACCATAATACGGTCACAAAGTTCCAGCAAAACATCCAAATCCTCGCCCACGAAGATCACAGCAACGCCCTTTTCTTTCTGCTCGTTGAGCAGGTTGTAGATGGTATAGGATGCGTTGATATCCAGACCGCGGACAGGGTAAGCGGCCATCAGCACCGTGGGTGCTGCCGCAATTTCACGGCCCACCAGCACCTTCTGCACATTGCCGCCGGAAAGCTGTCGCACAGGTGTGGTCACATTGGGGGTGGCCACCTGCAGTTCCTCCACGATGTTCAGGGCCAGATCCCGGGGTTCCCGCCGATGCAGGAAGAAACCACGGTCCTTCTGGTAGCTGCGAAGCATCATATTATCCACGATGTCCATATTGCCAACCAGACCCATACCCAGGCGATCCTCCGGCACGAAGGACAGTCGCACACCCAGGTCCCGGATCTGCAGAGGTGTCTTATCCCGAAGGTTCTCTGCTGCACCGGTTTGGGGATTGATATAGGTGATCTCACCGGCTGTCAGATGGTGCAGACCGGCAATGGATTCCAGCAGTTCCCGCTGACCGGAGCCGGCAATACCGGCAATGCCCAGGATCTCGCCGGAATAGGCGGTAAAGGAAACGCCGTCCAGGACAGGCAACCCTTCCTCATTGACGCTGTGCAAATTCTTTACGCACAAGCGTTCCTGGGGATCCTTGGGCAAGGAGCGCTGAATGTTCAGGTCTACCTTGACACCCATCATCATTTCCGTCAGCTGGCTCTCGTTGGTTTCGGCGGTTTGCACCGTACCGATATACTCGCCCTTACGCAGAACGGATACCCGGTCAGACAAGCTCAATACCTCGTGGAGCTTGTGGGTAATGATAATCACAGACTTGTTGTCCTCGCGCATACGGCGCAGGACCGCAAAGAGTTTCTCCGTTTCCTGGGGGGTCAGCACGGCAGTGGGCTCGTCCAAAATCAGAATATCTGCGCCACGGTAAAGCACTTTTATAATCTCCACCGTCTGCTTTTCAGACACAGACATATCAGCCACCCGCTTATCCGGGTCGATGATAAAGCCATATCGCTGGGTGATCTCGATAACCTTGCGGCGCACATCTGCAAGCCGGTAGCGTCCGCCGTCAGACACGCCCAGGGCCACATTTTCACAGGCAGTAAACACATCCACCAGCTTGAAATGCTGATGAATCATACCGATCTTGTAGGCAAAAGCATCCTTGGGCGAAGCAATGGTTGCCTCCTGGCCATTGACATAGATACTGCCCTCATCCGGGAAGTAAATGCCGGCCACCATATTCATCAGGGTGGTCTTACCGGAGCCGTTTTCGCCTAATATAGCCAGAATTTCGCCCTGGTAAACCTCTAAATCGCAGTTCTTATTGGCCACCACACGGCCAAACGTTTTGGTAATGCCACGGCATTCCAAAGCCAAAGGTTTTGCCATAATATCCCTCCGAGAAACGCATATTTTTATCCGATAAACACAAAGGCACCGCTTTGCACTTATCCCATAAAAATACCAAGTCTGGGACAGAGCCTGTTGGCTCTGTCCCAGATGGATAATCGAGAAAACTTAGAACTTTTCGTTCAGACGGGTAATGCCGTCGATCTTCAGCTCGAAGTAAGGAGCAGACTGGGTCTTGGACTCCTCGAAGATGCCGTTGACAACATTGTCGCCGGTAACTGCAGCGCCTTCAACAGTGAAGTTCTTGGTGTCGAACACCTTGATTTCGCCGTTCTTCAGCTTTGTAACAGCAGCCTGCAGAGCAGCCAGAGTGCCTTCTGCAGCAGCCTTCTCATTGATGCCGGTCAGCACAACAGAGCCTTCAGCGATGCCGCCGCACCAGTCGGTAGCGATCTCGGTGCCGGTGTTAGCGCACTTGATGATGTAGGCAAAGTAGGGAGCCCAGTCAATACGGGAAGAAACGATGAAGGTGTTGGGGCAAGCGTCAACGGTAGCGCCGTTGTAGGAAACGTTGGGAACGCCGGCTGCCTCGCAAGCGCCGGGAGCGCCCATGGAGTCAGCATGCTGGGAGATCAGAACGCACTTTCTTGCGATCAGAGCTTCAGCAGCGTTCTTCTCTTCCACTGCGTCATACCAGGAACCGGTGAACTGAACTTCCATGGTGACGGAGGGGCAGACGGACTTTGCGCCCAGATAGAAGGAGGAGTAACCGGAGATAACTTCAGCATAGGTGAATGCGCCGACATAGCCCATCTTGGCCTCTTCAGCCTTGATCTTGCCGGAAGCGATCATCTCGTTCAGCTTCATACCTGCAGCGATACCTGCCAGGTAACGGCCTTCGTAGATGGAAGCGAAAGCGTTGTGGTAGTTAGCAACATTTTCCAGGTGAGCCTTGTAGCCGGTAGCATGGCAGAACTGCACATCCTTGAATTCCTTAGCTGCCTGCAGCATAAAGTCCTCATGGCCAAAGGAGTTTGCGAAGATAACGTCGCAGCCCTGGTCAACCAGGTCAGCAGCAGCTTCGTAGCACTCATTGCCTTCGGGAATGTTGGTCTTGATGATGTACTGATCCTTGGTCAGGCCCAGTGCGGCGATGGTCTTGTTTGCAGCGTCCAGGAAGTTCTTATCGTAGGTGGACTTCTCGTCGTGCAGACAGATGAAGCCGATCTTGAAATCATCCTTGACTTCAAAGTCCTTGGTGATTTCCTTCTCGCCCAAAGGAGACTCGGTCATACCCTTGGTAGCTTCGGTTGCGCCGGTGTCTTCGGTGTTACCGGCAGGCTCGCCACCACAGGCGACCAGGCCGAAAACCAACAGAGCAGCCAGCAACAGAGCAACTAACTTTTTCATTGTGTTTTCCTCCATTTTTTCTTGTTTTGCCGGATCCGGAACAGGTCCGACAGGTTTACAAAGTAAGCCTAAACTTACGCCCTCATTCTACCACATTTTGTTTCTTTCTGTCAACCAAGTTTCCCCTTTTTTAGTTATTTTTTCACATAAAATAAATTTTGTTTTTCTTAGGAAAAAGAATGGATTTTCTGTTGCAAAGGGCTGCCACAACTGCTATAATGCTACCAAAGAAACCCCACAAAAAAGAAAGAGGCGGTAGATTATGAATTGTCTGGAAGCCAGAATTGCCAAAGACGGCGTGGTAAAGGAAGGAAATGTGCTGAAGGTGGACAGTTTTCTGAACCACCAAATGGACATTGCGCTGATGAACGAGATCGGCAAGGAATTTTATGAGCGGTTTAAGGACCTGCCTGTCAATAAGATCCTGACCATTGAGGCCTCCGGCATCGCCATTGCCTACGCGGTGGCGCAGCAGTTCGGCGTCCCCGTGCTTTTTGCGAAAAAATCCAAATCCATCAACATTGCCGGCGATACATACACCGCCGAGGTGGAATCCTTTACCCACAAGAACAGAAACACCGTGGTAGTTTCCAAGCAGTTCCTGTCCGAAAAGGACCATGTGCTGATTATTGATGATTTCCTGGCCAACGGCTGCGCTCTGCAGGGTCTTATCTCCATTGTGGACCAGGCCGGCGGCACGGTGGAAGGCATTGGCATTGCCATCGAAAAGGGTTTCCAGATGGGCGGACAGATCATCCGCAATTTAGGCTACCGACTGGAATCTCTGGCCATCGTGGAATCTATGGATCACACCACCGGCAAAGTGGTCTTCAGAGAGCAATAATATACGAACCCCCTTGGAAGCCATCGGTTTCCAAGGGGGTTTATTAATCGGCCGAAATACACGCTCTGCCGGTGACTTTTTTCGCAATCTCCGAAAAATCCTCCCCGCTGCTCCAATACATTTGGGCGCACAGGGCCATAGGCAAATAAATGCCGCCGTCAAAGGTACCGGCAAGGCACATATTTACATCGCTTTTTTTATTTTCGTTAATATACCGCAACATCTGCTGCACCCGTCCACCGTTGTACAGCCACTGGGCAGAGAACATCCGCCAGCCCTTGGTGCGGATCTGCCGGTCGTGGTCGGCCACAGCTGCGTGATTTTCGCCCATTACATAAGGACCGCTCTGGTGGATGAACTTCATCCAGTCCAGCATCATCACGCCTTTGAACACAAGGCCCACGCCGACACCGCCCCGCAGCTTCAGGAGCTTCTCGGTAAATTGCACAGTCTCGGCATATCGGGCTTCATCCTTGACAAAAGGATCATATCCATAAGGGAACTCGCCGCAATCCTCCCAAAGAATCTCCACCCGGGGATCGACCTTGGCGATTGCATCCAAATCCGCTTGCACAGAGGTTGCGTGCAAGCCAAATTGCAGCTTCAAACCGGGATTTTGGGCAAGCATTTCCTTTGCGGTCATATTCACAAGGGTGGTAACAGCCTCGGCAATGGAGCGGCCACCGATCACCTTGTCCTCCCGCTCGGTGAAGGATTGGAAATAGATACCGTCGCAATTGGTAGGCGCATATTCCTCGTTGAACTTGCGGATAATATCGTCTTTCATCCCGGATAACGCTTCATCGCTGATATCCACAATGCCGGCGCACTGATGGGGAAGCCAGCCCCAGCTATAACCCAGGTTAACCGCAATGCCGTAAGAATGGGCATAGTCGATAATCTCTGCGATGTTCAGAGGTACATAATCGTTCCAGAGGATCAGTTGGTTGAACCGCAGCCGGGCCATATTGTCAATGTAGGCGCGATAATCGTTAATGGAATGACCCCAGGTAAAAATACTGCGGGTTTTATGATCCGGTACCTGGATATAACTGCATATTTGCAGCGGTTCGTCAAAGGTCAGATCCGGCATATAATTGGAGCCGCTGATTTTTCCGTATTGGGGAATGTAATCGTCGATAAAGCTGACTGCGGCATAGAACACATCTGCCGGGTCATTGGCAGTCAGAATAACAAATCTGCCCTCCGGGTCCTCCGGATTGGCAATGACCCTGACCAAAAAGCCTTCTGTGGGAATTTCCTCAGGCGCAACCATTTTCTGAATAGCGGCGCTTTTCTCATAACATCCAACAAAAAATGCATTTTTCGGAACTGCGCAACCTTCTTTTTCGCAGGGCAAAACATAGATCCGATACACATTCGGCTCCCGGATCAAAAGCTTACCTGCCTCTTTGTACAGGAAATTCACCGCGCGCTTTTCCGGTCCTGCATAGTCTGTATAGATAATTTTCCAATCTGTCTGCTTCATAGAGAAACCTCCCGTTTTTACGATTTACGGGTGGGAAATGTTTTATTCTGCAGGTAGTAGATCAGCAGGAATACCAGGTACGCGCCCAGGCACATAGCAAACAGGTAGATCGGTGTGTTCACATACCAGCCAAACCACTGAGAAAACTGCTTGAACACCACAAGAGGCGATTCGCCGGGGCCTACGAAGAACATATTCATCGACTCTCCCAGACCGAACTGGACAAAGCAGTTCAGACCAAAGGCGATGGCGCTCAGACCGATGAAGGTCCAGGCTGCGCCCTTGTAATCACCGATTTTATTGCCGCCACGGCCCGACATACACAAAAACAGGCCGATAAACACCAAGAGCATATGCCAGGTCAGCGCGTGGACCGTTAAAAACACATAGGTATGGAGCAAGCCCGAGGGTTCGGCAAAGGAAATAGCGCCGCCCAGCAAATTGAAAAGGGCCATAAAGCTATACATTCCCCGCTGCAATTTGCCCGGCTTCAGCCAGGGCGCGATCAGGCACAGATATAGCGGCACACTGCACAGTTGGAAAGGGAAATCGCCCCAGGAATAGCGGTTATCCATCATCGCAAAATAATAGAAAAACTGCTTGAACACCTCAGAAATCGCAAGGATCAAGCCTACGGAAAACAAAATCCAACCTGCCGTTTTATCACTGACTTTCCGCAGTTTCCAAGCTACAAAACCGCACAGGGCAAAGCCGATCAGGGTAAAGAGAATGTGAAACGGTCCGTAAGACGGGATCCGTTCCATCGGAATCGCAACAGCCTCAAAAAACATATCTATTTTTTCTACCATGGTTTCTCCTCCTTCTTATGCCGGGGATGGTTTTATGGTAGCACAGTTTTCGACATTTTTCAACATTTTTCGACGAAGGGAAACCCCGGTGATCCATGCGATCACCGGGGAGAAATTATGCAATTTCCTCTGTTTCCAGGGCTTTTCTGTCCTTGTCCGCCAGGCGGTACATCAAAAGGTACATGCCGATGATTACCACCAGCAATCCTGCCGCCACCAGGAAGATGGGGCTGTAGGTATTGCCGATCTTGCCATAGATTGCATTGGAAATGGGACTTGCCAAAATACCTGCCGCGGAAATCATCGCAAAGAAAATACCGTTATAAGATGCCTGTGCCTGGTAACCAAACAACGCAGGTCCCAGGAGGGGAATGATAACAGAAAATGCCGTCAGACCCACAGCAAATAGGATTACCGCCACCAGCAAAAGGCCGTAGCTCTTTGCCGTTGCCAGCAACACCAGCGCCGCAATATTGAAGCAAATGCACATGATCTCCACTTTTTTGGCACCGATCTTATCGCACAGGTAGCCGTTCATCAGCTTTGCGCCCGTCAGTGCCAGCATCAGAACACTCTGCAGACTGCTGGCCTTAGCAAAGGGCAATCCCTTATCCTGCAAGTGGGGAACCAATACATAATATGCCAAATAGGGCAAAGTAGCAGATAACAGCGTGCCAAACAACATCATATAGAAGGTGGGACGACGGACAAGGCGCTTCATAGGCAAGCCGTGCCAATGGTCGGCATGTTCCCGTTTTTTATGCTCTAATTTTTCACCGTCGCCATAAGGCAGCATTCCCATTTTGGCCGGGTGGCTGCGCACAAACAGGATGGCAATCACCGCGCAGCTTACCAGCAGCGCCGCTGCCAGGAAATAAGATGCCCGGAAGCCGGAACGCTCAATGGCTGCGGTCTGCAAAATACAGACAATCGTACTGCCGATACCCGTGGAGGAGGCCACGATACCCATTACCACGCCCCGGTGTTTATGGAACCACACACTGACCAATCGGGCTGCACCGGCATCGCCAACAACACCGGCGGTCATACCTACCAAAGCAAAGCCCATCAAGAACGCACCATAAGTATTTGCCTTGCTCATCAGTACAAAGCAAGCAGCCGAAAACAGGAATAAACCACATAGCATCGGACGGTAGCCAAATCGCTGGATTATCGTGCCGGAGAACATATTCGACAGCATTGCAACCACCGAATAGGCGCTGACAGCCAAAGAAAACTGCACCGGGGTAATGCCCAATCCCTCTGTCACAGGGCCTTGGTGCAGGCCGGACATATTGTTGTAAATACCGCCGCGAATAGCCATCAGCAGAACCATTACGCCCAGCAGAATCCAGTAATAATGCTTTTTGAT
>JAEIGA010013541.1_pt1 | contig 12418 bp, 14 predicted proteins | sample 9270691 | NCBI WGS metagenome assembly JAEIGA01 (sample SAMN17057246, study PRJNA624740) | gut metagenome | biome: biome; isolation source: fecal sample | host: Bos grunniens | place: China: Xizang | collected 2019
AACCTCAGCAAGTCCATCTTCAACTACTTTGATACGCTCATCGAATCCATCAAGGTTATCACTCATTGTATTGAGGTTTTTGATAGCAATATTGAGCTTATTAACGCACTTAGCAAGTACTTCATAGTAGCTCAAACTGTCATCATAAGTAAGTGGTAACACTTTCTCACAATGAATGTACTTAAATGGAACGATATGTCCAACAGGAATGTAACTCATGTAACTCCTTTCCGCACAGGTAATGTACCAATGTGCAAAATTAGTAAGTTCCAAAGGATATACAACCTCAGTAGCAACATATTCATCAAGTGTATTCACCTGTATGCTGTCAGACCCTACAAAAGATTATACTTTCCTACCTTTAATTATACTACAAAAAGAGCACCTAGTCAATATCTCACTAAGTGCTCTAGTGTTCAAACCTTACCACAGATTAAAGAACAAATCTTTGAGGTCATTTATAACCATCATATCAATGTTAAGGAATGTATCTCTGTACTTTTCCAAGTACTCACTGTAAGTTCCAACACCACGCTTACCGAATACATGGTCTAAGTACGAATCTGTGTTGTCTATAGTTCTTTCATTAACAGCAGTAGAACGATTAGAATTACTGCTACTATTCGTATATGTACTGTCATCGTCTCTTATCTCGTCATTTATAGTAGCGTTAGTCAAATATGTGTTATTTTCAAGGTTACTGATTGCACCCTGTGGAGTATCACTGTATCTGCTAGTGAGTTTATTAGTCTGGTCATCAGTTGAACTTCCACTTGAAGTAGCTGTGTTGTTACTTGTGCTACTTCCATCGTCATTAGTAGTACCATTAAAGCGTCCACTGTGATTCGTATAGTAGTCAGTATCGTGCATAGGGTCAAATTCAATCAGTTCACTCTGATATAGTTTATTATAGTAAGGCATTATTTCTCTCATCTTGTTATTAAGATGAAGTTTCCATAATCCAAACACTTCATAACCAATCTCACGAGTGTAATAGTGTTTAAGAATCTTCTTTTCAAGGGGCAATCTATACGCTTCATCAAAGAAAGGTATATCAGAATCGAAAATCTTATCATATGACGCATTGATTACTTCATCAATATTGTCAACACCAACACTCTCTGATAGTCCACTCTTTTCTTCACATATGAACCTAACTTCTGTAGTATATTTACTCATATCTGACCCCCCTTATTCAGTATCTTTAGTGACAACCTTGTCTTTGCCATCACTAGTCTCATCTGCACTCATAAACAAGTCACCAAGTTCTCTAAAATCTTCACGATAATCAACACTCATGCTAAGACCAAACATTTCATTTATTTCTTCACACGCTTTTCTACGCATTTCGAGCCTACCATATCTATTAGCAATAACACCACCCTGCTGTCTTGAAACCTCATCACTAACAAGTCTTTCTTTCTTCTCATAATTGACATTAGATATGCCAAGATAAGTCAAGGCTTCATTATAATACTGCGTCTTGAGCTGATATAACTTATCACCAACATAAGGTGCAGTAGTTTGTAACACTTTGATACTATTGATGTCAAGATTTTTGTCTGCAAATATAACAGGTGCATTACCATCAAATTCTTTATACGCATTAAGCATAGTAAGCCTTTGATTTTCATCACACTGAATAAGTACAGGTGTTTTCTGTGCTCTTGCATTTACGTCAATAGTTCTATCAAGGTCGTACAACCTCTGAGCAAACATTTTTACATCTCTTACACTATTAGTTCTCAGATAATTGTTATAAATTATTACAGAATTTTCAATAGTAAGAGTGTTATTATTGTAACCATTACTTGCATAAGCTCTGCGCTTCAATGGTATTCTGTATACGTTAAAATTACCATTAACAGCACACTGTAATCCAAGGAAACCTAGTACCTCATCTTTGAAAAATATAGCCTGTCCGTCTCTGAACAAGGTTAGTTCAAGATAGCGCACGTCAATAGTATCGGGAACGTTCTTCCATTCAAACATGACGAGTGCTAATTCTGTGAGCCTGTCAATGTAATACGCATATGTACGTCTATTGTTCATCAGACTTTCATCAAAATTAGTTTTATGCTTTCCCATCTTTCTACTCTCCTATTTAGATTATCGCATTGTTCTGCAATAAATCACCAACATTAGTTTTCCTGTTCCAAAATCTTACACCTGCATTGAGGATATTCTGTATCATCACTTTGTCATCATTAGGCAGATTACCACGCACAAGACAATCCCTAGTCTGAATGTAACAGAAACCCTCTCTGTGTGCACCAAGATGAGGTGTAGTAACTTTGTTCTCAGCATACCCATATGCACTGAAAAATAGGTCAATATGTTTCAACTCATTAAGATTAAGGTGTGCACGTCCACCGTAGAATGTTTGTCTATTTGTAGCACAGTTTGTGTTACCTATGTCTGTCTGATTCTTACATATATCTGCCTGTATACTTGCTTCATAAATAGCACTAGCAGTATCAGCTATAGAAGCACTAGCAGGTGCAAGTGACTTAGGGTTAAATTGTTCTTTACCCTCTATCTTAAAGTTGTGTGTTTGTGTCTGATTAAACACACCCATGCTAGCCTGTCCATAGCTTGCAGGTGTCTTGATGATAGAACTTTCAGTTACAGTAGGACTAGTAAACATACTAGGTGCAAACATAGCTAACTTAGCTGTCTTTGATAGAGCGTTGATAGCAAGTGGTACACTATTCTGCGCAAGCCAAGCCTTAAATGCGTCAACATTCCATGAGCACTGTGGATAACTATGCAAACTAATAGTTTCTTGTAATACAGGTCTAGTGACACCAAGCGAAACGTTCTCAACACCTTTATAGTTCATTGGGTTAAGTGTGCACTGTACAGGTGCAAGTATAGTACCTCTTGCAACGAACTGAGGTGTTAAGTCCTTAAAGAACTCATAACGTGTAGCAAGGGAATGACCATTACCATTATCAACATGAAAATAATTGTACGGATAGGTGTACAACTTATTGTTCATAGGGTGATACGTACCAAAATCACTATTTTCAGTAATAGCTGTCTTTGTAATAGTCATTTCCATTGAGGACGCACCACCTATATATCTGTGGTCATTACCAATATCAGCGTCTGGTATAAGCCATGATGGTACACAGTAAATAGATATGATGTCATCATTTCGAGCCATATACCTATCAAGAAGTGTACGTAAATCTTGCATTTCATTAGCTTTATATACATATATTTCTGAGCCACTTATTACATTACCATATTTCCTAACACCATCAACAGGCTGTACCTCTGAATCAGCATTAAGAACAATGTACTTAAAGTTTGTACCTACATCAAGGGATAGTTGTTCGTAATCTTCATAAACATACTCACCTATTTGTAAAGGTTCTGGTTCAATGTTATCACCAATATTGTCAGAATACGCATGCTGTCTTACTACATAACATGGTGGTATCTCCATTTCAAAATACCAAGTCATAAGGCTGTCAATAGTAAAAGATATTTCAGCAACAGCGTTGTTGATATATTCTACAGCATTGATAAAAGCAAAAAACCACTTGTTACCAAAGGAAGTGTTTCTATACATCATATAATTGCAATCATATACGTTATCAGCAGATAACTCAACTCTAATATACCCTCTGTTCAACCTTGTGTATGATTGCTGTGATAATGAGTGCTTTACTTTACTGTTAAAATATGTAAGTTGGTCACTCAAACTAGCAAAATAGAAACTGTTCTTATAGTCACTTCCAATAGGTACATTGCTTAACAATTTTATTTCACTATTAGGTGCTACATACATAATAATTCTCCTTATACAAAAAGGGTACACAGTATGTACCATGTACCCTCTATCAGTTTACTTATATTACTTTGCAAGCTCAACAGTAACACCCTGCTCAGTTGCGCTAGAAATTGTAGTACTAGCTGTATATGTAGTACCCTGTAACTTAGCAACAAGTGTAATATCTGTACCCTCATCTGTAGATGGAATACGAACTGCACCGAACTTATCAACTGCGATACCTGCTTCTGTAAGAGCCTGTGTCTGAACAAATTCAACCTGTGCAGATACAAGTGAAGCTGTAGAATCGTCAAGTTCAAGTGTAAGTACTGTACCCTCTTTACCAACAGACTTAGTACCAACTGTGTAAGTAAGAGTTGCAGGAAGTGTGATAGTTGCACTTGATGATACAACATCAATAGCATTAGCGAATGGAGAAGAACTGATAGTCTTTCTAATATTAAGGAAGTAGTTCCAATACATTCCACTAGCTACGTATGTTTCTGTCATCTTGATGAGGTTGTCATACACCTGAAACCATTCATCATCAACGATGAAAGCCTGTACATTTGCCATGAGTGCAAGCTCAGAAGCTGTAACTTCTTCAATCTGGTCACTATTCTCGATAATCTCTGAGAATCTGTCATTGTCGAATGTTGTCCAATCGTCAATGAGGTGTCTGTGACCCATGAATGTTACCTTATCCATATTGAAAGCACTTGCAAGTACATCAACATCAAGTGTAGCGTCATCATCTGCACTAATGAAAATATGCTGACTCTCTTTTGGTGTTACAGTGTGTACTCCACTCATGTTGTACTTTGTACCCATGAATGTGAGCTGATTAGAAATTGACTTAACTTTCTTTACGAAAGCCTTATCAATATCAGTTGTACCACTTGATACAGGATATACCATACCATGTGTTACACCCTTGATAATCATGTACTTAAAGAGCAGGAACTCATCATACTCAGCTGATGTGTAAACAGCGTCAATGATTCTTGTGATAAGGTCACGTACACCATTTTCACCTGTAAATGCAAGACGTAAATCTTCGTCCTGTATTGTGATAGGATACTGAACGTTGTAGTTCATAATATGGAAAGCTGTACGAACGTCTGGAATTGTTCTCTTGAACTCTCTAGCACCTGCCTTTTCAGCTGAGAACTCTCTAGCCTTGGACAGATTCACATACACTTCTTCAACTGTCTCACCGAACTCAAGATAACCCTTTTTAAGTCCTGCATATGGGTTATTGAAAAGTGCTGATTTAACAACTACGAGTGCAATCCTGTTCATAAGAGAAGATAAGAACTGGTTTGCCATTGCAGGATAACCATAGAGCACCTCTCCTACCTTAGGAATGTCCTGTGTTGTCTTTACTGTTGGAACTAAACTCTGATACTCTGCACTAGCATTTGCACGAATAGTGTTGAGAATATCTATTGTACTAGCCTGTAACTCTGTAACTGCTATACGTTTTGGCATAGTAAATTACTCTCCTTTCTTAAATAAATCGTCATACTGTAACTGCTTAGGTGGGTCATCAGTTTCGTCATCTTCTGTACCACTAGGGTCTGATGGGTCTGAAGCACCTGTCTCTGGTGGGTTGAAGAACCTTGACTTATACTTTTCTCTCCACTGTTTATCATTATCCTCGTACTTCTTTTTCCATTCTTCGGAAGAACCTGCTAATGTATCTTTCTCCTTTAGAGTGTCAGACACGTCCTCAATCAGTGACAGTGTTTCATCTGACGTATCATCAGCGAACTTGTTCTTGAGAAGTTCGAGGATTTCTTCTGTCTTTTTAACCATAATCTTTCATCTCCTTTGTCTTAACATTAAATAAAGTGGCATTTTATTATGTGTAACAGGTGGTACAGGTGGAGTACCACTAAACACAATACTAATATTGACACTTTCGTTGGGCATGGGAAAATACTGTGTGCCTGTACGAAAGTCAAGAGCTATACTTTGTCCTGTTGTAACACCTCTAGCGTCAAGAGCTTCTAAGGTTTCACCACTTGCAGGATAAATATTTAGCTCTATCTGCTCACCTGCATTAGCTCTAGCAGGAACTACGTTTGCTTCTCCGTTTCCTGTAACATCAACATATATGTAATAATCTGCTGTCGGTTGACCTGCAAAAGTATCATACCAATCAACTGCAAATCGTAACCTGTCTGAGTTCCAAGACCCACCCTCATAATACCTACAATAGTATCTTGTTGCTGAGTAGATACTGTTACAATCTATCATTCCTTGTAAGTACTCATGGTAAGGACTATCTTCGTCTAACCATTCCCAAGTGATGTACTCAAATTGTGCTTGCTGTGAATCAATGTCACGTCCTTGGTCTATAGTGTAATCCCATAACAATTTACGTCTTGTTTCAGTTGTCCATTGTGAAAGACCATAGCCAAAACCATAGGCATTTACATACCAAGCTCTTTGTAAAAATTCTGCTTCACTTATTGTACCATTGTTGATACGCTCAGTAAGCCATTCATCTGAATGTCCTGTGAGGTCATTCCAAAGATTTTCTGCATTATCTGAGTACAAACCACTCTCAGCTTGCATGTTACCCATTGCACCTGCGCAAGCATATTCATTTCCATCAAATATGGTATAAAATAAATCCCATATGTCCTGCGGATTGATATAATGTGAAGCCATTTATATTTTCTCCTATTAAAACAGGTTTATTCTATATAATATTATAACACTAGCTATTGCAAAAAGTCAATATTTGTGCTATTCTGTAAGGAGAAAAGAGGTATGATTCTATGGAGAATAAATACTATGATGGTACAAAATTGTTATCATTATTAGACATAGATGGTAACAAACCTGAGATTTATATGTGTACTACTAATAGAACAGGTGGTAAGACTACATATTTTGGCAGGTTACTTGTCAATAGATGGTTCAAGGAACGAAAGAAGTTTTGTCTTATTTACAGATTTAACTATGAACTATATGACGTTGCTGATAAGTTCTACAAAGATATTAGCAAATTGTTCTTTCCTTGTTCATATATGGATAGTAAAATACGTGCAAAAGGTATTTACTCTGAGCTGTATATAAATGATGAGCATTGTGGATATGCTGTAGCACTTAATAATGCTGACGCTATTAAGAGATATTCGCATTTATTTAGTGACGTTGAAACAATGCTAATGGACGAGTTTCAAAGTGAGACAAACCATTATTGTGGTGATGAGATAAGAAAGTTCCAATCTGTACATACTTCTTTTGCTCGTGGACAGGGTGAACAGTATAGATACTTACCTGTGTACATGATTGCCAACCCTATATCACTCATTAACCCTTATTATGTTGCTATGGGTATTAGTGACAGATTGAAGTCAGAAACTAAGTTCCTAAAGGGTAAAGGTTTTGTACTTGAACAGGGTTACAATGAAACTGCTTCACTTGCACAAGCTGAGGGTGGTTTTAATAAAGCGTTCGGTGATTCTGAATACAATGCTTACTCACAGCAAGGTGTGTACTTGAATGATAACTTGGCATTTATTGAAATGCCTACAGGTAAAGCACGTTACCTTGCTACTATCAGATATGATGGGTGTGACTATGGTATTAGAAGCTATGATGAACTTGGAATTGTGTACTGTAACAACAGACCTGACGTTACATACCCTGTAAAGATTAGTGTCACAACTGATGACCATAATATAAACTATGTCATGCTTAAAAATAATGACTTCTTTTTACAAAATATGCGTTACTACTTTGAACGAGGTTGTTTCAGATTCCAAGACCTAAGAAGTAAAGAAGCATTGCTCAAGGCTATTAGCTATTGACGTGTAAATGGTATCTGCACATAAGTGTTACAAGTACAGTAATGTGGAGCACACAGTTGGAATGGATTACTGCCACACTGTATCGAATTTGTGTATCGGCTTGTATACCTTATGTGTTATAGATATAATTAGAGGGTAGATACAATCGTATGATTGCCTACCCTCTTTTCTTGCTTATTTTCTGTTTAAGTCATTTGCACAAAGTAATGCGCACATTATGTAACCAAGTACGACACCTAGTAACAATGAACCTATCCCTATAAATAATGTTAGCATATGTCACCTCATTGTATAATCTGTTTCAACTAGTAATGTACCACCTTTGATTCTTCTTGGTACAAGTTTACCTGCAACCTGTAACCCTATCTTAAAATCATATAGTGTCCTGTGTATCTGATTGCCTTTTGTATCAAATAAGAATCGTATTTGTTCTGCATTGTAGTTTTGTAGTTCTTCATCTGTTATTGGTTCTGTGCTTAAACTACGTTCAAATAGGTCTTTACACCTCTGTGGCATACCTGCACACTTTATATTGTAATAAGGTGAACGAGGATTACCATTATCGTCTTTGAGCTGTTCAAGCGGTATTAAATCTTCATGCGTAACATGTTCTATATATGTCTTTTGACGTACAAATATAGCATTATCCCAAGAAGATTCTAGTTTCCAACAACAGAAATTTTTATCGTGTACTGTAATGCCTGTAATCTGTTCAGCAGATAAGTCACAATGTATACTGTCAGTATCTGCATAGATGAAACCTGCTTTATCAGCACCATGGTAATTTGCCTGTGCACTTCTGATAGTAAAGTTACGTGCATATGATGTGATAGCTGAGCCGATAGCTATATAACCTGCTTGCTTATTATATTCTTCTACTTCTGTGAAACCAATAGAACCATCATCACGTACAAAAGCATATTTAAAAGAACTGTCCTTACTACTTGCCATCTTTCCGTACAAATTATTAAGGAAAAGTTTAGCTAATGTGCGTAATGCACCTTTACTTTCAAGTTTGATTTTCTTGTACTTTTCTATGTACTCATCGAATAAACCTATTTCACTATAGAAGTAACAACCATCTACAATTTCAAAGTCCTCTAAGTCGTAATGGTCTAGTAGTAATTGGTAGTCGGTCATAGTCATGTATAAGTCTTGCCTAGTGTCATACTCTACACCATTTATCATGTACCTAGATTGATACTTACCTGTAGTCTTATTATACACGTCAGAAGTTTCTAACATTTCAGTAGCCTTATACAGTTTATTGTTCTTAATCTGTATAAATGGTAGCTTGTTTTTCTTTATATAGAATCTGCACCTAACGTGTATAAAGTAGTACTTATTATCTGCCAAGGCTTCGTTTGGTATGTAATTACCTTTCCAAAATTTTGGTAGACCTATTGGGTATCGGTTTCCACTTTCACTACTCATCATAGATGGGTACAAGGAGTTTACATCGGCTGTGATTCCATTGTGATAAATTCTGTTCTCTTTACCTTTTACAAGGTAGCACCAACCACCTCTATAACTTTTGTGTATATAGTCACCGATTGTCGGTTCTTCATTGTGGTCTATTAGAAGCTCAATATGTTGATTGTTTTCAAGTTCAATACTTGACAGTTTAAGTTCGTACAGGTCTGGAAAGAAATTGTCATAATCTTCTTTGTCATATCCTCTTTTAAATTCACTAAGACAGCATGCACCTATTGTGAGTTTGTTATGTCCTTGTTCAAACATAATCTCTAGTGCTTCTTTTACTACAAGTACGTCATTAGCTATGTACTTCTTTTCTTCATCAGTAATGTCACAACCTGCATATCTGAAACCTTTATATTCCATTTCTAGTTTTCTATGCTTAGTTTTAAAAGCTTTACCGATTGATTTTACTGTGAATGGTAATAGTTTTAGTGAATCTCTGAGTTCTATAGTATGGTCTTTTACTTTGATTGTAATAGTGTACCAACTACCCATGAATGAGATAGAATACTTAAAGGACTTGTTAGGCATTTCCTTTATTTTTAACCACGCAACTTGATTGTACTCTGTACCCCATTGCATTGTAGCTTGTTTGTATTGCAATACGTTGAATAAATAGTCTAGCCAAAATGAGCCATCAAACTTTAAATTGTGATAGTACACAACTAGGTTACAGTTTAGTGATACTAAGTAGTCAAACGTTTCGCCTATGGAGTGTAGTATAACTACGTCCTCTGAGCCTATTTCTACTAGTGCACTTGCCCATACCTCTGTGTAGGTCTGACCATCGTACACAGTTGTCTCAAAGTCTCCTACAAACTTGCGACTACTCATAATATTCACTCATAATATCTTCACTGTCATCAGTATCAAGATTGAGAGCGTCAACTGGTAAGCCGATATTGAGCCAATCAACCATCTGATGAAACCACTTCTCAGGTAACGAACCTTTGTACCTAGCTACAGCTTCTTCAACTGTAGTGTGTATGTTCTCAGCGAATCCACTATCGTGTAACGTTTGTATGTAACTATTTCCCCATCTTTTATAGTTAGCATAGAACAGATTAAGAAGAAAATTCTTAGCGTTTCCACCATCAGCAAGGCTATGCAAGTCGTTGAGAATCTCGTTTGCATATTCTGCTGTCATATCTATAGCTTCGTTGGTGTACTCTTTGTTGGGGTTTTCTTCATAATATCGTTCTTGAGCTTTTCCACGATATGTGTCTTTGGTACTCTTACTACGTGTGCGCCTTTCTTGTTTTATTTGTTCTGCTCTAAGTCTGATTCTCTGTTTACGTGTAAGTTTCCTGCTCTTGTTCTTATTAGTTTTCTGAGTTGCACTTATCTTTTTTACAGTTTCTTCATCTTTTATGTTCTTAGGTGAAACTGTCTTTGGTGTAGCAAATTGTTCAAACGTTGTCTGCTTAGGTTTAGCAGGTTGGTGCTTAATATGTTGTACCTTTTTGTGCTGTACTATTTGTACACTTTGAAGTGCTAATCTTTTAGCTATCTTCTTTCTTTGCCTAGATGAACCTCTAGCCATAGTTTTATCCCCCTTTTAGTGCTAAAAATACCCTTGCAAGTCGTTCAAACCTGCAAGGGTTGATTTTTAGATGATTGAGCAGGTTATAAAACCTTTTCCTGTGAAGTTCTTAGATGGTTTCTTATAACATTCAAGTGCCCACTCCTCAGTTTCGTTCTTCATTTCATCATAGATATTCTTGAATGATGAGAAGAAAGCGTCTGAGCCTGTGACATACTTGACACCCTTATCATCTACAATGATGTAGTTGGTGTAGTCCTTGTTTTCACCCTCTTTTGCGTTATCATTGTGGATTGAAAGAACTGCATAGTCAACAGGTTTAATAATAACCTTTCCACCCTCTGCGTTATCCACTGTAGTATCAAGTGATACTGCATTGGAAGTATCTTTCATTGCAACTCTTTCTTTTGCTGTTAATTCTCTTGATGTCTCTGCGATTTCTACTGTGTAACCTGTCATTTTTGTTTCTCCTTTTCTTTTTCTTATTGTTTTGTTGTGTTGTTTATAGTGAACTAGTGTGAACTAGTAGACTAACAATGTTAGTGTATCATTCTAGCCATTGTTGACAAGGTATGAAGTCACTCATTTGTATCTTTCTTGGTACGAGGTGGAAGCTCTTTTGCAAGTGACATAAACTCCTGCTCTGTCATTCCCATGAGTGTTTCCTTGTTCTCTTTTGAGAGGATTGAAACGACTTTGATTGTGTCTGTCTCTGCTACTTTCTTTGTAGCCTTGAGAAGTTTCTCGTTACCCTTTTCATCGTCTGCAAACTTGCCACTAATGTCGTATGAGTTTGTGAGTGTTTCCTGTGTTGTAATGTCAACACAAAGTGCTGTTACTAGTGTGCTGTCAACAGTACGTGTTACCATCTGCTGTCTTGCCATAATATTTTTCTCCTTTGAATGTGTTTGTTTTGTATGCTAAACCTGTATAGGTTGTGGCTGTGGGGGTGCACAGGCTAGTTGGTATAGGTGGACTAACCTGTGCGCTTTGGATAGCTGAATGTCAAATTTCTCTTATGAGGGGAGATTTACTTGACTATTTAATTGTAGCATATGTTAGGATATTTTGTCAAATTTTTTATCGAATAAGAAGTCAAAGAGTTTAAGTTCCTTTTCTTCAGTGGTATCTTCGACTTGGGTAATGGTTACAGGTCGGTTGAGTAATAGGTCTATTTCTTTGTACTCATTGTGGGTACAGATTAGTAGATATGGGTGTCCATCGTATGACGTCCATTTAAGGGTGTCACAGTAGTGCACTGATTGTGTCTCAGTTGGTGCATGTTCAAGTGTTATCCTTAGCATTGCGTTCCCTCCGATTAAATACTTCATATTCGTTTTCTCTTGCACCCTTGAGAGCTTCTTCTATCATTTCTGCTGTGGTAGGTTGTCCGAACCGTTGAAAGAGTGCTACAAATAAGTATTGCAGGTCGGTACAGATTGACGCTTTATAGCATGCGTCTTTGTCAATTTTGATGAGTATTTCAGATAGTGGGTCTTTGTCTATTCCTACTGTTACGTGGTTTTGTTCTACTTTAATCATTGGTTGTGTTCTCCTTTATACTGTCGGTGTCTGCGTATGTGTAATCACTTGATAAGTCATGTTTGTTGTAGTGACGTTCGGTGTAGCGGACGTTATCGAGGATATTGCAAATAGCAGTTGCTACACGATAATCGTCAAGTTTGTAGGTATTGATTGATACGTGCTCACCCATAACCTGTGCGATGGTAATAGTACAAGTCTTATCAGGGTTGTCGTTCTCGTGTTTGAAACATTTACGGACAAATT
>JAEIGA010013542.1_pt1 | contig 12417 bp, 10 predicted proteins | sample 9270691 | NCBI WGS metagenome assembly JAEIGA01 (sample SAMN17057246, study PRJNA624740) | gut metagenome | biome: biome; isolation source: fecal sample | host: Bos grunniens | place: China: Xizang | collected 2019
ATGCAGGAGGGGGGCCTAAAGCGTGGCGACCCCCCTCGGTACCTAAATAAAGTCGTTCATATCTTATTTGTAGACAATTTTGTGGTGTCCAGACAGATTGAAGTCGACAATCTCTGTCATTGCATCCATGATTGCCTTAGCTTGATCTGCTTCGGACAGGTTATCCGAGGTTTTAACGATTCTTGCTAAGTAACCACTTGTATGATAGCCATTGTCTTCGTCCCAAGCATACCATTCATTCCATTGAGTGAATGGATCGTAAGGATTGTCATCTGTTGTAAGCATGAACTCTTGCTCATCAAGAGACTTCGACTCTTGCTCAGCCATCAGCATCAGCTCCTTAAGGCCTTTAGTACAGTAGAGGTGGACACTCCTAAAGCCTGGGCGATCTCTGCTTGTGTACACCCCCGGGTAGCCATACCTTTAGCACGGGCTATCTGTGCTGTAGACAACCCCTTAGATTGCCTAGGTGTAGCCAGCTCTCTTACACGATCTTGGTCGGCGTTATTTAATATTTCACCGAGCTTTGTTTTAGAGATAGCCCCGGCTTGTATAGCTGCCCATTCCTCATCAGAAATGTTTATTCTATTTTTCTTAGCGCCTGTCCTATCTCGAGCACTCTCTAGGGCCTGTCCCTTGACTCTTTTTATTTCATCGTTTGTCATATCGGGGTTATCTGCAAGCTTTGCTTTTACAACAATGTTTGCAGCAATCTGTGCTCGTCTCTCCAAAGGAGCATTCGACTTTGCCTTCTTGAGTTTGTCATTCAATGAAGCTACCTCGGGGGCATAAGTTTTGCGAGCTTGTGGACTATAAACGATATCCTGTGTGGCCCCGGCTGCTTTTCTTGCAGTACGGGCTAGCTCTTTCATATGGTTTGCATATTCAGCATAGTGCCCCTCCACAATTGTACCGGAAGATAAGCTATATGCATCCCTGGTTTCTGCCATTTGGGTGGACTTAATTGTTCGCTCTACAGTTTGGCCCTTCTTATTCACATAGAATTCGGGCGTTACTTCATAAACTTTCTCGCCAGTAACAGGGTCATAACCTTTATCCTTGCGCTTCGAGACATGCTTTTCTCCAGAAGCCCTCGAAATAACTGTAGACGCGCCAGCTTGTGCACTGCCTTGCCACCGACGTTTGAGTTCGGCGATGCCATTGTCTTTGTATGATTGCTCATAATCAAGACGATGCTTTTCCGAGTCGATGACAACCATCGAATGTCGTACTGCTCGAGCTAATTCATCTTCACTAGCACCCTTAATAGTCATGTCCGTAATTAGATTCGAGACTTTACCCATTTCGGTTTGCTTCTTTTTCGAAGTCATAACGGTCATGCCTTCATGATATGGGTATGCTTCTTTAGGATCGAAGTCTTTCAGACCTTCAAGCGGACTTGAACTCTTGATTCTTTGACCTTTTGTGGGGATAACCAATACGGTATCGCCATCGAAATCCGCTCCGGACAGACGTTCAGCTACTTTAGCATTGATACCAACAGCATCTGGAGCATTCTTGCCGATAACCCTAGTGGCATCGGGGTTCTTATTGTTGACCCTGAGCCTCGGAATCTCGAAAATGCCGCCATGAGGATATCGAACAAGGACCACTTCTTCTCCATCCTCATAGTTAGGAGCATAGATTTCCTTCTCAGACAGGCTTGTAATTGGTAAAATTACATGCCAGCGCTGACGAGGCAAGGCTGCAGCTTGCAAATGGACAGCTGCCGAATCAGCTTCATCTGCAAATGACTCCAAAAGCTTACGCTTTACTGTAGGATTCGTTAAAGACATGATATCGTCGAGTTCGGCTCTACGATATGACTCGGCCAAGTCCAATTGCTTCTTTGCAAGTTGCGGTTCTTGCTTCGATAAGAACTGAGAAGCAAGAGTATGCGACCAAGAGTCCCAAGTTCCTTCGTCATTTACAATATTCAAAGCTGATAAGTGCTTTTTACCATCCGAACCAGTATATTCAAGCTGTTTTCGAATCGTAGCGCCGAATGGATGATCGGAGTCAGTCTTCATCGTCTTTAGAACCTGATGATCTTTATCTTCCAAATTGATCATCGGCGTTCCACGATGTTTGTTCGTATTAAACCGAATATCCACGCCATCCGGAAGGTCATCAGCATAAACAGCCATACCTTTCAAATAGTGCGTACCGTCGACTGCAATACGAACTTGAGCGTATTTCGAATTTCCAAGATTTAAATCTTCCACACCTCTTCGAAGTTCGATAACGCCATCTTTCTCGATGCCTCCATCTTCAGCATACGCCACTTGAATACGCTTTGAAGATATCGAAACGGGCGGTTTCAATCCTAAAACTGACTCACCAGTATCAATATCTTTAACGCCTCCCGGAATAAACACTTTGTCAATGTTCGCATAAGCTTCTTTATAGGTTGTTCCGGGTGGACATAGGACTTTAACTGCGGTTTTGTTGCCTGGAGAACCTAATTGCTCGACATACAAATATCGAATCTCATAGCCCTCATCTTGAAGCTGAGCCACTGCATTTTGCAACTTTGTTTTTGAAATGCCGAGATGTATTTCGGATCCGGCACCGATGTCAATATATCCGCCAGTCTCATCAATCGCCTTTTTAAGCCCATCTCGTGTTTCAAACACCTTTTCTGCACGTTCTTTACGAGCAGGATCAAGCCAACTTCGAACCGTCGATTCGTTTGTACCAAAACGTTCAGCAATAGCGGTCGTAGAATATCCCTTTTCTTTCAACCGATAGGCCATTGCCACTTTAGAAGCCCTGATCTTAGCTTTTGAATTTGATTCTGCTGCACGAAGAGCTGTAGAATTCTTGTAGCCAAGAGCTTCGGCAATTTGAGGGTCGCTCATTCCTTGCGATCGCATATCATTGACCTGAGCTACGAACCACGCCTCGTGTTGATAAGGATCTTCGCCAGATCCCCAAGGATATCGCCCGGAGCGGCGCTTAACGCCGTAATGGTACAATTCATATAAGCCTGTTTGCTCAATGTCCATTTCAGCCCTCCTGAGCTTTAATCTCTTCTATCAAGTGATCGAAATCTATGATTTTGGCTTTAATGTCCAAAACAGTACGAGGATCCGGATGCTCTTCCTCGATCTGATCATTCTGATAGATCCTTAAAACAATTTGAATGTCATTCGGATTAACCTCGTATTCTAAACAAAACAAAGCTGAATATATAAGAAGCTGGTCCATTGATGCTTTGCTAATGCCTGTTTTAAGATCATGAATACGAAGCAATCCGTCATCGAAAGCTATAGCATCCGCAGTGCCAAAACAGTTCCTAGAATACCAAAGAATCTGCTCTGGAGTCATATGGTAATGCAAAGCATCGTTGACATACCTGTTCAAGGTACTCTCATTTTGCGGAAGCTTGACTCCCAATCGAATACACCGCTCAGCTAAATCGTGCAAAGCGGTACCACGCTGAGAAGCCATCCACCGAATATACGTTTCGGCCATTTTATCTCGATCATAGTGCACCCATGAATGCTTGCTAGCCGACAAAACGGCATGCTTACCGTCCCATGCTGAATGTTTGTTGAAGTTCATGCAACACCTCTTCTTCGTTTTCAGGACTTATAAACGCAGCATAAGACATCGAGCCTAATTTCGAAATGTAATATTCTTGATTCGGACGATGCGAAGCTTCTTTGGAACGTTTACATTCCAACATAGCCCACCGATTTTCATGAAGAATAAGCAGATCCGGAATACCTTGAATGTAATTTGGATCATTTTTAAGAACCATGCATCCAGGAAATTCGGTTTTTAAGCGTTTGATGAGCTTTGCTTGAAAAGCGTTTTCTTTAGACATGGTCCTCCTTAGGAAAAAATGAGAAGCTTTGTTAAAAATAGAGGATACCTATTTCTAGGCATCCTCTATCTCTCCTATTAGATACCGTGTTTTTATCGCGAATCACATTCGTACGAAATCAAGCTCATTAAAATCCTTTTTAGCCTTTAGAGCTGCGGAAACAGCTCTATCGATTGGCGCTTGTGAACGAAGCCTATACAAATATAGATCTTTGTACGGAGTATTCATTCGATCAATACGCCCTGCGGCTTGAGTCATGATCTTGTAAGAGTAATTTAACGAATAAAACACGATGGTGTCTGTTTCAATACAATTCCAGCCTTCGGCTCCGGCAGTGTATTGAACCAGATATATCCATGCTTTTCCTTGGGGGACCGGATCATGTCTATGCCCATTCCACTCAGAAACTTGAACATTTAACCTTTCGGCCAAAGTTCGCAACATCTCAAGCTCATAGTTGAAGTTATAAAATACAATCAGTCTAGGATGTTCGTTGTAGAGCCTTTCAATAGCATCCAATCTAGACGGATCGCTATTCGCAATCTGTCTTAGAATATAACATAAACTTCCCGCATCTTTTAGAGGTTCATTTGTGTATGGATTCCATCGAAGCTTTTGAGTATTCAATGACGTATCCCGGTCATACTTTACCGAAACTTCTTTAGTATGGACTTCAGTTGGCTTAAAGTAGTTCATCTTAACCAATGTTGCATTACGATAACGTATGAGTTGCTCCACTTTCACGTATCGTTCAACCTTTGGATACTTCGAGAACCTGCTATAGACAACATGCTGCCGTATAAAATCTGTTCGATTCCTATAAAAGCCGTTTGCAACGAATACCGAAGCGTAGTCCATCCACGTATCTCCTGGCGTTGCACTTAGCAATATCCAAGAATTCGATTGGGCAATAGAGATAAAGGATTTGGCCCAAGAACCAGAGCCAACTACACGTTGCTCATCAAATATGAAGAAAGCATTCTTAACTTTAGAATACTTTCCAATGTTATTCCACGAGTCAACATGGCCTTTTATGCCGCTCCAGCATTCCATATCGTTCCAAGAAATGCCGAAGACGCTCATCTCTTCTTCCCATTCGAAAGTGTCTCGCTTATGAGCAGTGGTAATAACGTAGAGCTCTCGAGGACGCTTCGGTTTCATTGCATCTTGGGTATCGGCCTCAAGGAGGCCCTTGCACACCTCGGTAAAGAAGTATGCAAGAGCCGTCCTAGACTTGCCTGACCCTACGCCACCGCAAAGAATACATCCATTGTGCATGTCTTTGATGGCGTCGGCTTGATGCGAATATAATTCGGTAAGTTTAGGCATCAAACGGAACTTCGTCCGCAGCTTGAGAGCTAAGCTGTGCACGAACATTGCGCCATTTCTTATCGAGCTTCGACTCGGCAACCGTCACATACATCTGACGACAATATGCCGTTACTGACGGGACACCATTATCGTCCCAAATACGAGCACGAAGCTCGACATCGGCAGTTTCGATTGACTCATGGTCGAGCTCGCCGACTGTTTCTTCCACGCAGATATACGGATATCCACCCTTGATCATAATGATCTCTGGATCCAAAGACGGATATTCCGGATTCCAACCGAAATTGACTTTGAGCTGTGCTTTGACGGTATCGCCTTCGCGATATGGCTCACGGAATTTAACATTCCAGCCATCCGCGGCAAGACTGCGGCCGAGAGCTTCGTCAAACTCAAGCGTAAAATAACGCTTACCGCCGTGACGGTCCCACTTCGTTGGCGATCCGCTGAAATTCGAGAACGTACCAGCCTGCACAACCTTGACATTTTCCAGAACCAGAATCGTACCATTTTCAACCATTGTTAGCTCCTTTCAGAATCATCGCTGATAAACCATTCGACATCGCCATACTGCCCCATGTTTTCGAGGGCATCGTTGACGAGTTCGTCGAAATATGAGCGATCAATTTGGGCTTCAAGCCCAGCATTCATTACAGTTTCGGATTCAAGCCATCTGAATCCTTTGGAATTTGTGACATTGGAATATCCTTTTCCGTCCTTGTTCGAACGGAGCAGTACACCGCCGCCGCTTCCTTTCTTTATCGGACAGAACTGACCGGTCTTTCCCACGAAGACATAGTTATGCTCATCTTCCGGGAGGCACTCGTTCATATCGAGATATAATGCGGTCGCCACGTTCCGTGTTTCGCAAAGATCAGAGAATCCGATAGGTTCGTTAGAAAACAGAGTTTTAAAAACGTAGGGCTGAGCGAACTGGGCTCCTGTAGCTGTCCATTGGCCAGCATGAGATCCCGTTCCGTAACGAGCAATATATACGGCATTGTTGACGAGGCACATCCTGTCATACGTTGCTTCATGCTCGAACTCATAGCCATATTTTCGTCCGAATTCCATCACAAAATCTATGATCTTTTTATCCGCGTTTGGAACCTTGATGGAATCGGTTTTAATATGCGCAACCGTGTAACCAAGTTCCTGAACAGCATGCTTAAGATCGATCATAAATAACGCTCCGCGTTTCGCAACGATGTTGTCGACATTACGCGGATCTTTAAATGGATTGTCAAAACTTGCAGACGTCAAGCCGTATACCGAATTGATCGCTATCTTCAAAGCATAGGCCAACGCGGTAGCGGTTTCCTTGTCTGTCAAATATGGCTTCAACTTTCCGTCGAACAGACTTCCAGCGCTTTCAAAATCGCCATGCTTGATGTAGATCCTGGCCGATTTGATTGCGCTGAATCGCTTCGTATACGGTCCGAACAAGTTGAGGTTCTCAATGCTTGTCGGATGCATGGAAGCGATGTCCAGTAGCGCGACGTTTTCATACATTCCTGGCTCGGCATATACATACCCTCCTTCCCCTGGATCTTCTCCTCGATACGAACTTTTGCCGTGTTCGTATTTATATCCGGGGAACATCTCGCTCAAATCCGTATATACGAACTTGCTTTGAGGATGCTTCTCGTTCCCAAATATAATTCGAGTGGTATGCTGGTTAGTCGTATCGTTGACCGTCAATCCAGAAATATCCGCCAGGATCTGGCGAGCAGTCCAGTCGGCTTTGCGAGCTTTAAACGTTTCCTCGGTGGCTATGACATCGTAGTTGCAATATTCTACAACTTGATCCCACATGCTCTCCGGAACAGGTTGGTCCCAGGGAAGTCCAAGTTCCTGATGGTGTATGCCGAGATCGATCTCGAACTTCTTGAGCGATTGCTTCTTGGAACTGAAGTCGTATACATCGGTATAGCTTAAGCTGTAAGCTTCCCTGAAATATACGCCGTTGCGATTGCTTCCGTTGACAATCTGATTGCTCAAGTCATACAGCTGCTCGACGTTATAACCTATGTACGCCGCATACAAAATATGATTGTCATACTTTCGGCAGTTGAACCCAACAAGCTTATGCTCGATAAGCATTCCGATTTGATCGGCCGTAGGATTTACCATCGAAACGCAGTTCGAATCTCCCTCGCGTTTCCAGCATACGACGAAAAGATTCGGAAATATCTCCACGTCGAAAAAATAAAGCGCATCATCCTTATATGCCAAAGACGATGCTTCGTCGCTTCCATCTTTCTCGGACATGAACTTCATTTGCCCAACCATCTTCACGCAATAGTCAGCATGGTGAGAACTATGCATGGCGAAAGACAAAATATCCGAACGCATGTCGCTAACGTCGTACACCAGCCCTTGGTCATAGGCATCATCCAGGATCTTCTTTATGAAATCCACGCTCGGCTTCGTGCCAGGATGAATATCTTTCTCCAAATTTCTCTGAATAAGCCTACGCAACCCTTGCTCGGTTTTCAACGTTCTCTCATTAAGCATTTTCGCACCTCCTTTCAATGGAAGACCGCTGCTCAATGTCGCGATCGGAATATCGTTGCATCGAGTAAGCCGTCTTCTAAGCGAACTCTTACCCGTAAATACCTTCACCTCGATTCCCGGTTCGTATACTCGGCTCAGTTCGGCAACATCGCTGCCGGACCAAATATAATGCAGGTGCACGCCTTGGCCGCCTTTGCTGAACTCGGCGTACGTCGCAGGCCATTTGGCTGCAGCTTTGAGATTCAACTCTGCCGATTTGTTCCCGTCAGCATCTTTCAAATCGAAATCGATTACGATATGATTCTCGGGAACGCGAACATAGTGAATCTTTCTCGTGTCGATATCGGCCAACGTAGTGCTTACATCGTCCCATCGCTTTGACGGGGTTTCTTGGATGTTCGCATACTGTGCAGGGCACTCGGCGCAAATATCATCGAACAACGATTCCTCGCAATTAAGTTCCAGCATTTGATCTTCGTTGTCGATATTTCGAAGATCCACGACGTTGAACTTCTCTTTGCGAAATCCGCCATACCAGTTCCTGACACGTGTACCGTCTGGCATGATATGCCTTTCGCTGCCATCCGTACCTCGCTTGGGCCACTCTCGAAAATAATCCTTCAACTCATCTCTGAATCGATAATACGGCATGACATATTGCAGGTGGTTCTCCGCGCAATATGTTTTGTACATGTCGTAAGCCCGCTTCGCTGCAACACCATCATCATCCTTAAACTGAAAATAGTTATCTTCGATGAAGTTGTAGAACGGATCTGTGGACTGCATCATCTCGAGCGGCTTATAGTCGGCGTAGTAATTCGGACCCATCTCGGAATATACATCGAGACAGTGCTGTGCTATCGCCCCAAGCTCGAAATCAATTCGATCCATGTCTCGAAAATATGTCTTCGAGTCCAGCGTCCTGCCGCTTGGTCTCACGTCAATGAGCCTTCGAATTATACCGGACCTAGCGTCGGTGATCTTTACCGGTTTGTTCGTTGCCATGAACAGGAAGCAGTTCAACCGAGCCATATACGAGGACTTGTACTTCTCATGTATCTCCATGTTCTCATGCGATACGATGGAGTTCAAACGAGTATTATCCTCGATACGGCTCAGATCGCCGTCATGCTGGATGGCAACAAGCGGATTTCCGCGAAAAGCCTCTGTCGCAAACAAGTTGCTGCTTGTACCGAGCCCTTTAGCGTCGAATACCGTGATATACCCGGGAAACAGCTTTTCGATGATATGCAGCACCGTTGATTTGCCTGTACCCGGTTCGCCGTAGATTACGATGAACTTCTGAATATCCTTCGAATCTCCAGCTACGATCGAACCTATTGCCCATTCGAGCTTTCGACGTTCCTCAGGATCGTAGTTCGTATGCATCAGCTCGTCGTACGCCGGATGATCTCCACGCTTGAGCGGATATGGAACCGAATGGCTGACATAGTCTTCGCGCTTGACTTCCTGGCCGGCGAACGTCACCGTGTTATCCAACTGAACGTAATTGTCAGGTATACTACGTAAGTAGTTCTGAAAATCACGCCAGAGCGGATTGCCCTTGGGTGACCACTCGCTCATATATCGCGGAATAACGTCATCGAGCCCCGAAGAGCTGTTGCTGATCCTTGAAGCTACTTCAGCCACTTCGTCATCCACCATACGAGCCACTGAGAGCTCGTCTCGCGTCCAGATATGACGTTTCGCGTCCCAGACTGCGTAAAAGGCTTTACCTCGCGTTAGAAGGTCTCTGGAGGCCTCACAGCGCCATACAGGATATACTTCGGTTTCGCCCTTCTTTGTAGCAGTCGCAACCACCTTGAAGAAATCCATAGGCATCCTCCTTTCAATTGACTTGAAGCGTCTCTGCCCAAAACCAGAAAACAGGGGGGGTAAAACTCTTTATATATAATATTTTTAATACTTTTAAAATTCCTATATAAAAGAAATGGTAAATAGGGATAATAATACTAATTTGATAGCTTTTATCTGCAAGTATTGAAAATCCCGTTTCCATCAAGTCCCTACCAGAAACGCTAACTTTTACTTCAAAACTGTTCGATATGGCCGAAAATTTTTCGAAGAGGCAATTTTTCGAAAAATGCCAAAAAGACCAGTTTTTTCAGAATTGGCCACGCAATTTTACTGAATTTTGTAGTCTTTGTACGACCAATTCTCGTTGATATAGTATTGCATCTGATACCACAGCTCAACTTCTCGTTGGTCTCCGATCGGATGCTTCAAGGGAAATAGCCCTCCTTCGCCATTCGGAGCGTACGTTCGGTCCATAAATGTGCGAACCGCATCATCGACCTTACTCCACCCGCCTTCCTTCAAGAAGCGCGAGTCGGTCAAACCCCGCAGTCCAAGGTTGTCGAGGAGGATCCAAAACCAATATCCTCGTCGATCTATGTCTTGTTCTGCATCTCCGGTGAGCATATCCATGCGTACAGAAAGCCCTACGAGCAATTCTAAGACCCTGCAAGGACCGTCCAGCTCCTCGTATCGGTTGACGCCATTTTCACGCGCGAAATCGGCTCTCAGAGCTCGTCCGTCCTCACCGCGATTCTCATCGTTATGGACGAAATCATAGAATTCTATGGCAAATAACCTCCGAAAGAGCATTCCCTGCTGAGATTGCTCCTCGGAGGTTCCGACTTGTTCCAAAAGCCAGTCGTAATAGTTCCCGACTACGCTGTACTGGACATATAGTTGCTCGGTACGATAATCTCCTTCAGGCTCAGGCCATCCCTTACGTTGCCCAGGATGACGCTTGTAAGGCATTTATACACCACCTCCTGATATTGTTCAACGCCCACGCACCGCTCAAAAATATAATGCCGGTGAGAATCGCATCGACTTTGCGCCATGCGAGCCCATACCAGCATACGGTCTTAATCGTATCCGGACTGAATTGCGATGCGTCCGAATAGAAAATAACCTCATCGAGCGAGGCACACCCGAGTTCATCGATTTGTTCGACAACAGCCTCGGATATATGCTTGTCGTTCTTAATATACTTCACGATCTCGTCTGAGACCATCCGCTTGGCAAGGTTTCGTCCGAGCACGGCTACGGCGAACACAAGCAAGCTCTTTGCTATTTCGAAGCCCATTCAGAAACTCCCTCGAGAATATCAATGAATCTCAACAGTCCCGTCCTCGTGCTCTTCAGCCCACGCCTCAGGCCTACGAGACACTTCAATGACAACGCCATCGACGTCCCTACGAATATAAACAACATCGGGATCATCCGGGTTCACTCCTTCCGGCCCGAAAGCATCGAGCCACTCTTTTCCGATATAATGCTCCCAGTCGCCGAACGCATTATCAAGTCCGTCGGCCATTACCTGGTCGCCTTCATACCAAGTCCAGTAATCCTGATCATAGAAATCGAACTCGCTGGCTTGAGCCGAATTCATGATAACCGGCGTACTGGATATACTCCGCCAATCGGTTGCTGCTTCTGGAGCAATGGCCTTGTTGCGGGCCTTCTTTCGAGCTTGTTCAAGCAGCTCGTCGTTGATCTCTCCCGGCAGAATATCCTCAACCTCGTATTCAGGCTCTTCCTCGGGATTCACTGCGACTTCGAATACTGTAGCCGGCTTACCATCGTCTGGTACAAAGCGCAACGTTCGCTCGGGCTCAGTATTGTCATATCCCCCGTTTGGATCGCTGTTCTGAAATCGCTCCTTGTCTTTGCACGCGTTCAGCTCTTGATTGAGTTCGTAAATCTCGTTGACCAGAGATGCTTCACGGCTGCGGGCCAACTCGAGCGCATTGGAATATCGCATCTTTTGGATATACCATGCAGCCCCGAATCCGACAAGGCATCCAGCCAAACTGCATAAAAATTCGTTTTTATTCATAATAATGCATACTCCTTATGAAAATATACAAAAAGCCCCGGGACTATTCGGGGCACTCGCTCAAATATCGGTCACTCGGCAAATAGATCCAGGGATAGTCCAAGACATCTTGTTCATAGATGCCGCACCCGGTAGCACCGAGTCCGTCCCGCTCTCAAAGCAAGTCGTAGATCGGGCCGTCGACATTGAAGTCGAGAAGAACACTTTTCTCGACACGGTTTACGAAATCGCGATGACCTTGGTCTCCGGAAAGGAAAATTCCGAAGTCAACGAAGTTATCGCCACCGCCAGGTCCTTCGTTCTTAACCCAACCGACAAGCTGCCCCTCTGGCGTACGAGGAATATCCAGCATGTCATACACTTCGTTAAGGAATAGGTATCCACGACGGTTCAAGATTTCATTGCACTGTGCCAACCTGTCGGCCAGGAACATGAAATTGGCATCAGCGCTATTCGTGAAATGACGCGATCCCTCATCGAACCAACGAGCGTAAATGCTCATGGCCTCGTCTGCAGGTTTCTTGATTTTTACAGTCTTGACGTGCTCTTTCCCGGCCTCGTCTGTTTCCGTCACCTTAAACTTCTCTACGGTTCGACCATAATATACATCGAGTTCGGCTTCCTCGCCATATGCCTCTTTGACACGATTACGATATCCGTCGAATTGTTTCTTAAGCCCCAAATATGCAGCTCCGATAGCGGCGTTTCGTTTGACCATCGCATGCTTGCCTCCGATGATCAAGGCGATACCGAGACCGGCCAGGCATACAGACGGCGCAAAATGCAGTGTAATATCCGTAGCTTTCGAAACCCATAGACGCGCGCGATCCTTACGCTCGTCTGCTTCGGAATATTCGCTCGGAACGAC
>JAEIGA010013543.1_pt1 | contig 12416 bp, 12 predicted proteins | sample 9270691 | NCBI WGS metagenome assembly JAEIGA01 (sample SAMN17057246, study PRJNA624740) | gut metagenome | biome: biome; isolation source: fecal sample | host: Bos grunniens | place: China: Xizang | collected 2019
GGACTTGGATATGTTTGCGCATCCCTCTACGCAACAAAACCTTGACCGCCTCCGTTCCTTTGGCAATCATATCATAGAACCCGCTTCGGGAGAGTTGGCCTCTCACCTCGTAGGTAAAGGCAGAATGGAGGAACCCGAAGTGATTTTCGACCACATCGCTCGCTTCTTTGCGCAACAGCAAGGTCCGAAGCGCCGTGTCTTGATTACGGCAGGACCTACGTATGAAAAGATTGACCCCGTGCGTTTCATTGGCAACTATTCCAGTGGTAAGATGGGCTATGCCTTGGCGGAGGAATGCGCTAAGAGAGGTTGGGAAGTGGAACTCGTAAGTGGTCCTACGAAACTCGAAGTGAAGCATCCCAATATCCGACGCACGGACGTGGAAAGTGCTGCTGAAATGTACGAAGCCACTACGGCGCTCTTCCCCTCGTGCAATGCCGCAATCATGTGTGCCGCTGTAGCCGACTTTACCGTAGATGCCGTGGCGGCGGAAAAGATAAAGCGTGGCGAAAATGGGTTGGAACTCAATCTTGTTCCCACTCGTGACATCGCGGCTGCCTTAGGCGCGCAAAAACGTGCCGACCAGCGCCTCGTAGGTTTCGCCCTTGAAACCGTAAATGAGTTGGCGCACGCCCAGGAAAAGTTGCGCCGCAAGCAATTAGACTTCATCGTGCTCAACTCCCTCAACGATGCCGGTGCAGGTTTCCAACACGACACGAATAAAGTGACCATCATTCCCGCAGAAGGCGCTCCCGTACCCTTTGCTCTCAAGTCGAAGACGGAAGTTGCCAATGATATTATCAATTACTTAGTTGCAAGTTTATAGGTACAAGTAAACGAGAACCATGCGGGGCGTTATCGTTTATCTCGGTACCCTTCTCGTTAACTCGTTTACTAAAAACTCGTTTACTAAAATTATGTTCGCTCGATTGATTTCCAAAACCGTGATGCGTAAGTGGCTTTTGCTCCTGCTCCTGCCTCTTATGTCAATCTCCCTTTGCGCACAAGAGTTGGACGCAAAGGTAACGGTGAATGCGCAAAAGATTGAGGGCACCAACACTGCCGTATTCGAGGCGCTACAAGAGTCACTGAAGGAGTTTATCAATACGCGCCAGTGGACGAATCTCCAATTCCGTCCCAACGAACGCATTACGTGTAGCTTCTCTATCACGATTGAAAAATACGATGACGCAACGGGCGACGCCACTGCCTCACTCATGGTGCAGAGTTCAAGACCTGTGTATAACAGTGCCTATACGACGACCGTCTTTAGCACAAACGACCCCAACTTTAGCTTTAACTATCGAGAGTTTGACCAACTGGAGTTTAACGCTGACGTAATTGATAAGGACCTTACGGCACTCATTGCCTACTATGCTTATCTCATCATCGGCATGGACTTAGACACGATGGCTCCACTCGGAGGTACGGATGTTTTAGAGACGGCGAAGACCATCGTAACGAATTCCCAGAGCCTCTTGCTCTCAGCCAAGGGTTGGAAAGCCTTTGATGATGAGAAGAATCGCTTTGCCATTATCAACGACTACTTGGATAATGGCATGGAGGACTATCGCAAGTTCCAGTATAAGTATTACCGCGAGGGTTTAGACATCATGGCGGAAAATGCCGACCGAGGTCGTGCCGCGATTACCGAAGCTTTTGACCTCTTAAAGACAGCTCGTGAAAACAAACCCATGTCCCGCTTGCCCGAACTCTTTACGGAGTACAAGCGTGACGAGATTGTGAACATCTATGTCGGCAAGGCTACGGCGAAAGAGAAAGAAGAACTCTACGAACTCTTGAGCCGTATCAACGCTTCGCAGAATACTTATTGGAGGAAGATACAGAAGTAAAGGAGAAATGAGAAAGGAGAAATGAGAAAGAGGCTGGCGCATCATTTCTTGCGAAGTTTTTCTAAACTCCTTACTCTCAAGCACCTCTCCTTTCCCGTTCGCCAAAATTAAACTACTACGAGTTGGGAGATAGTCCGCAAGGTCTTTCTCCTTTCTCCTTTTTCATTTCTCATTTCAAAGAAACGTGTTAACCCACCTCACTATATCCAACTACGCCCTTATTGAAAAACTCGACATTGACTTGTCGAGTGGTTTTTCTGTGATTACGGGTGAAACCGGTGCGGGTAAGAGTATCATCTTAGGCGCACTTGGGTTGATTTGTGGCCAACGTGCGGATGCCAAAGCCTTAAAGGCGGGTGCCGCCAAGTGCCTTATCGAAGCCACCTTCGATGTTTCGGGTCTGCAACTCGAACAATTTTTTGCGGATAACGACATTGATTTCGACGGTGCGGAATGTATTGTGCGCCGTGAGATAACTTCGGCGGGCAAAAGCAGAGCTTTTCTCAACGATACGCCCGTGCAACTCGCCGTACTCAAAGAACTTTCGGCGTATATCATTGACATCCATTCGCAACACCGAAACCTCCTCATGGGACGCGAAGATTTTCTGCTCTCCGTCTTGGATGTGATGGCGGATAATGCGGATTGTCGCAAGGATTACGCCGACGCTTTCCACGCTTATACCGTTGCCGAACGAGAACTCCGACAGCTCCGCGAGCAAGTGGCGAAAGACCAAACGGATACGGAGTATATGCAGTTCCAATTGCAACAACTCGAGGACGCCAACCTCAAAGAGGGTGAGCAAGAAGAGTTGGAGCAGGAGCAAGAACTCTTGGAGCACGCTGAGGAAATCCGCCAGTCGCTCCAGGGTGCCTACACGATGCTCAACGCTGAGGATTGCGCCGTCACCCAACAGTTGCGCCAAGCCGTGAATGCCTTGCGTCAAGTAGAGCGCGTAATGCCCGACGCCGCAAGTTGGGCTGAGCGCTTGGAGAGTTGCAGAATCGAACTTGCCGACCTTGAACAAGACATCGAGCAAGCCGCAGAGCGCACCGAGGCTGACCCTCAGCGACTCGCCTTTCTCGATGAGCGCCTCTCAACACTCTATAGTTTGCAGAAGAAACACCGCAAGACGAGTGTAGAAGAACTTATCGCCCTTCGCGACTCCCTTGCCGAACAGCTCGACCGTATTGAAAACAGCGATGAGTACCTTGCGAAGAAAACGCTTGAAGTAGAACAGCTCTTTAAGTCGCTTTGCGCCATCGGAAAGGCACTTACGAAGACGCGCACGACGGCTGCCGCAACGCTTCAATCAGGTCTTTGCGAACGCCTGCAACTTTTAGGCATGCCTGCCGTACAAGTAGCCTTCCAGATAACGGAACGCGCCAACCCCGAAACTTCGGGAATGGACGCCGTGACCTTCCTTTTCAGCGCCAACAAAAATGTGCCGATGCAAGATGTTTCACAAATTGCATCTGGGGGTGAAATTGCCCGCCTCATGCTTTCCTTGAAGGCCATTCTTTCGGAACATCAAAACCTGCCGACGATCATCTTCGACGAAATTGATACCGGAGTTTCCGGCAAGATGGCAGAACGCATGGCGGAGGTTATGCAACAGATGGCGCAGTCGTGCCAAGTCATCTGCATCACCCACTTGCCACAGATTGCCGCGCTTGGCGAGGCGCATTACTTTGTGTATAAAACAGAGGGTGCCGACGCCACAACAAGTAGCATCAAGCAACTGGACAACGAGGGACGCATTCGCGAAATTGCCACCATGCTCAGCGGTGCAGAACTCACCCAGGCGGCTGTAGAGAACGCTAAAGCACTGCTAAGATTGGCGTAAAACAATGATGCCTCCGATGTCTCGAAAACGAATTGGGAGTTTGTAGAAACAAAACGCCGATTAGTTTGATTTAACTCGGAGTTTGTTTTACGGAAATCCCAAGTGTTTTTAGGAATGTCCTCCGTGGAGGTCATAAAAAAGTTAAAACGTAAATTTTACAAAGTATCTAAATGAAACGCATCCTTTTATTTCTCCTTTTTCTCCCCCTCACGTTGATGGCAGCCAAGAAACCGCAACAGGCGGTGGTCAACCTCATCAGTTATAAGGCTGACGGCACCATTCTTGCTTCGGGTTATGGTTTCTTGCTCAGTGCTGAAGGCAAGACGGTGGTGCCTTACACCTTGCTTGAAGGAGCTGAGCGCGCAGAAGTGATTGACGCCAAAGGTAAACGTTATCCCGTGAGTCGCATTGTTGGGGCAAGCAGCACGTACGACCTTGCGGTGGTGACGCTTGAGGCGAAGAAACCTAAGTTTGACTTCTTTACCGTAGCGACAGACAGTGTTGCCGTGGGCGAAGTTTTGAACCTTTATCAATATAGCACATCAAAGAAGGCAAAACCCGTAGCGGTGGAAATGAAGGAGGTGACCCCCTACGCTGGGTTCCATTACTATGAAACCACAGCAGAAAATACGTTGCTCAACTTCGGTTGTCCGCTCCTCAATGCGGCTGGTGAAGTGGTGGGAATGGTGCAGCGCAATGTGGCTGATAGTGCTACAACCTCGTGTGCCATAGATGCGCGCTTTATTGACCGCCTTAAAGTGACTGCAGTCAGTGTCTTTAATTCCGATCTCCGCAAGATTCGCATTCCCAAGCAGATTCCTACCGACGAAGAGCAGGCCTTGAGTTACGTACTCGTATTGGATGCTGCCGATTCGCTCATGACGCTTACGGCGTACCAAGACTTCAATAAGGCTTTCCCCAAGAATCCCGAAGGGTACCTGAATATGGCAAACTTCTTCACGCTCTACGAGCGCTATGACGCTGCGTTGCCCTACATCAACCAGGCTTTTGAGGTGAGTGAAAAGAAGGATGAGGTGCATTACGCCTTCAGTAAGTTGCTCTACAATCATGTGGCTTCAGGGGTGCAACCTTATGCCGACTGGGATGCGAAGAAGGCTGCCGATGAGGCTGCTGCTGCTTATACCATCAACCCGTTGCCCCTCTACCTCCAGCATCAGGCGATGTGTAACTACCTATGCGGTGACTTCACCCGTGCTTTGGAGCAGTTTGAGGCGGTGGGTGAAACGGATTTCGCAACGGCAGAAACCTTCTACCGCGCTTCAAAGTGTGTTGAGGCAATGGGGGGCGACACGCTCCGACGCATTGCCCTTTTGGACAGCACCATGACGCGACTACCCCGACCTGTTCCGCCCCGAAGCGCTGGTTACATCATGGAGCGTGCAAATCTTTATTATGAATTGGGAGAATATCGCAAGGCGGTGGCTGACTACAACTTCTATGAGGATGTTGTTGGACGTCAGAACCTCACGGATCGCTTCTTTGCCCTTCGCTCGCAGGTGGAACTCGCAGCGCGTATGTACCAACAGGCGCTTGACGATATACACCTCGCCATGCGTCGCAATCCCCAGCACTATTTCTATGCCCAGGAGTGTGCCCGCATCTATCTTGTCGTGGGGCAGTATGATAATGCCGTGACTTATGGCTTAAAATCTCTTGAACTCAGGTCTGACAATCCCGAGGTGCACCGCCTCCTGGCGCTTGCCTACGAAAAACTCGGCAATGCCGAAGAAGCGGCAAAGCACAAGGCGTTGGCGGAGTGAATAGCGTCAAACATATAGAGCATAAAAAAGGAACCTCAACGAAAGTTGGGGTTCCTTTTGCTTATTCATGGGCTGTTGTGAGGACTTGTTGAATGGCGTTGACGACTTCAATGTCTGCTGGAAGCCACTCTACTTCGTGCAGTTCTTGTGCAGAAAGCCAACGGGCGGATTTATGTTCCAGGAGTTGGGGCGTTCCCTCTGTGATGTGGCACCAGTAGCAGTGCATCGTGAGGTGGAAGGTGGGGTAGGTGTATTCCGTGGTGTGGAGTAGGGAACCTACCTCAACGGTTACGGCGAGTTCTTCTTGAATCTCTCTCACAAGGGCTGCTTCGGGAGCTTCGCCCGCTTCTATTTTTCCACCAGGAAATTCCCACATGCCCTCAAATTCGCCGTAACCGCGTTGTGTGGCGAAAATAGTGTTGCCTTCGCGGATGATAGCGGCGACTACTTCAATATGTTTCATGTCTTGTTGTTCAAAAGTCTTTTGCAATCAGTTGGGCAACTTTCTCTAACCATTGCGCATCAGTTTCGTCAAACGTTGCAAGGTGTTCGCTATCCACATCCAGCACGCCCACAACGACGCCGTCCCGAAGAATTGGCACGACAATCTCTGAGCGCGAGGCGCTGCTACAAGCGATGTGACCGGGGAACTGCTCTACGTCGGGCACAACGATGGTGCGCGCTTCTGCCCAGGCTGTGCCACACACGCCGCGCCCCTTGCGGATGCGGGTGCAAGCAAGGGGACCTTGGAAGGGACCGAGCACGAGTTCTTCGCCCATGACGCGGTAAAAACCAACCCACCAAAAGTGGAAGGTTTCCCACAAGCAAGCGGCAATGTTTGCCATGTTGGCGATGGGGTCGGTCTCTGCATCCACGAGGGCGGAGAGTTGGGGGAGAAGGGTGGCGTAGCGCTCGGCTTTCGTGCCCGTATTTATGGTTAAGTGTTCTGCCATGGTTGAGAAAAATGGTGTCGTTACTGTCGTGTGAGTGTTATTTCCACCACCTCGGGCCATGCGCCGAAGCGGAAGGGGATGTTCGAACCGGCGCCCGTAGAGACGATCAAGTGTTGCGCCCCCTCGCGGTAATGTCCGCCCCACTCGTCATAAATCCATTGGGAGGGAGAGTGCCCAAATACCTTAAACTGCATGGCATGCGTGTGTCCCGAAAGGGTGAGTGCGATATTGGGGTAGTGGGGCAGCACCTCGCGGCGCCAATGTGTGGGGTCGTGGCTGAGGAGTACGACAGGGGCTTCTTTAGAAATGTTTTGCATTGCGCGCTTCAGGTCTCCGTAACTCGGGAAAGGTGGTCGCGCCACGTTTTCTACCCCAACAATGATGAGCGAGTCAGAGCCACGGCGAATACAGTGTGCTTCGTCGTGAAGCAAGTGCCACCCCATCTCCCGTTGCGCACCTTGAAGTTGTGCAATGCGCGACTTGCGGGCGGCAAGGGTTTTGTCGGGGTGATACGTCGTATAGTCGTGGTTGCCCATGATGGAGAAGACACCGTCCCTTGCGCAGAGGCGTGAAAGGAGTTCCTGAAAAGGTGTGAGTTCGTCGGGCGAGGTGTTTACAAGGTCTCCCGTGAAAACGATGAGGTCGGGCTCAAGGGCGTTCACCTCACTGACGAGTCGGTGAATGTAAGTTGTGTCGCTTCCGAACGTGCCAAGGTGGAGGTCGCTCAACTGGATGATTTTATAGCCCTCAAAACTTGCGGGCAAGTGCGGCAGGGTGATGCGCTCGCGGTGCACTTCCAAGCGTTGCCATCCCCAGATGAAACCGTAGAGTGCCATGCCAAAGGTGAGCGCTCCAACGACTACGCCCGACCACGTGCCGACCGTGCCACACAAGGGGTGGAGCAGTCCCAAAAGTTTGCCTACTAAAGAGAAGAGGGTGAACAGTATTTTCGGCAGGCAGAAACAAAGGAACAAGCAGAAGGTGGCTTTGAGCACCCAATGGTTAGCGTGTCCCGACATAAAGCACACGATGCCCCCGACCGTCAGCAACAGGGGCAACCAATAGAGGGTGCTCCACACGGGAGCGAGATTTCCGCGCACATATCCCCACCAGATATAAATGTCGGGCAGGAGGATGAGGAGCAGTAAGACGATGGGGAGTAAGGGCATAAGATGCGTTTGATTTTTAGCAAAGTGCAGTTCGTGCAAAATTGCATATTTTTGCCGACAGGGCAAAGGTGCGGTGGCGAAAAGCGCATTTATTTTACGCCCTGACGCGCGGTGCGATAATAGTTTCCGTATCTTTTCCTATATTTGCCGTAGGAATTTCCAGTAGTTCCCAAGTGCCAAAAACGAAATGCCGATTATTTCAAATTAACTCGGACTTATTTCAAATTAACTCGGACTTAAATTTCACCAATTCCCATAGATAAAAATGAAACTCAAAACGCTAACCCTGACAGCCTTGATGGCGTTGCTTTCGCTCACTGGTTGTCAAAACGAAAACACGACTATGAACAACACTGACACTCCCGTTATCGACGCCATCATGGCGCGTCGCTCCATTCGCCAATATAAGGAAACGCCCGTGCCTCGCGAACTCTTGCAGAAGATTGCAGAGTGTGGCGTGAATGCTCCCAATGCCATGAACAAGCAGGAGTGGGAAGTGCGCATCCTTGACGATGCCAACTACATGAATGCAGTGACCGAATTGATGAAGCAAGAGATGCCGCAATTCGTAAATAGCGATGCGCCCGGCTTTCGTAATGCCTTCCGCAACGCTATGGCGCTCATCGCCGTGGCATGTCCTGACGATGAACTGGGCATGACGCTCATCAATGTCGGACTTATGGGTGAAAATATGTGCCTTGCGGCGCAGGAACTCGGACTCGGCACCTGCATTATGGCGGCGCCCTCCATCTTTATGAACTCCAGCGAAGCCGCAGAACCTTATCTCGACAAATTAGGTTTCACCCCCGGCTATAAACTCCGCTACTTCCTCGCCGTAGGTTATCCCGATGAAGCGCCAGCTGCCAAGCCCCGCGATTTAGGTAAGATTAAGGTGGTGGAGTAGGTTGTTAGGTCGTGAGGTTTTAAGGTTGTGAGGTTTTCACCGCAAGGTCCTTATAACCTAAAAGCGAAGCGACCTTAAAACCTTGAACCTTAAAATTAGAATCTTGAATCTTAAAATTAAATATTATGAACAAGAAAATTATGAAGTACGTATTGCTTGCACTTATTTTAGTCCCCATCTTCATGGCATTCGACTTGTTATGGCAATGGATAGACAAACCCGCTTTTGACTTTGCTGGAGCGGCTTTTCAAGGTATTGCGATGAGTGTGGGGTTTACACTTTTGCAAGTTTATTGGGATAGAAGGAAAAAGTAGTCACTCCAAAAGTCCCCATAAGGATTATGATATTGTAATGACGCAGAAGGCGTCACCGCTCAGTAACCGGGGGTGCGAGATAAACGAGTCCCCCCGGTCAACGCAGGCATCATCATTGCACCCTGAAGGGGTGCCCCAACAATAAGGCTATGGCATACACCAAACTTATCTATCATATAGTATTGCGTACGTATCAGGGAACTGCACCTATTGTAGAAGCGTATGAGCGAGACTTATACATGTTCATTTACGGGTTTTGTAAAAATCACAACTGTGTACTTTATCGCATCAATGGCATGCCCGACCACGTACATTTGCTTGTAGGATTACATCCCTCGATAGCTATAGCAACATTTGTGCATGATTTGAAGATTGCGACAAACAACTTTTTAACTGCTAACCGAGAGAAGTTTCCGTCATTCGTAAAATGGGCGGAAGGTTATTGTGCGCTTACATATTCGGAACATGATAAACCTCGTGTGATGCAATATATTATAGATCAGAAAGAACATCACCGCAAAATCTCTGCTCGTGATGAACTTATTGCCTTGTTAAATGAAATGGGGGTTGAATTTGACGAAAGATACATTTAGAGAATCTGTAATTTTGAAGGGTGAAATAGCACATATTGCAACCTGTTGGGGCACCCATTCAGGGTGCAGTCCTCTCTATGTACCTCTACCGGGGGTATTCGCTTCGCTCAAACACCCCGGTTACTGAGCGGCGACGCCTTCAGCGTCAGTAATGACCTTCAGATAACAATGATTTTACTCCTAACTTCCTATAACCTCCAATCCTTAAAACCTCAAACCTATCACCTTATAATCTTATGTTATGAAAAACTTTGGACCCAAAGCGTGGATGCTTCCGCAACCCGTTTTAATCATAGGTACTTACAACGAAGACGGAACCCCGAATGCGATGAACGCTGCTTGGGGTGGACAGTGGGACATGAAGGAAATCATGATCTCAATGGGTGCGCATGCCACAACGGAGAATTTGGACCGTTGCCCGGATTTCACCGTGGCATTCGCAACGCGTGACACCATGGTGGCTGCTGATTTTGTGGGTGTCGTAAGTGCAAAAAAAGATCCCGCAAAGATGCAGAAGACGGGCTGGACACCCGTCAAGTCCGACCACGTCAATGCTCCCGTATTCACGGACTTTCCCATGACCTTGGAATGCCGCATCGTCAAAAAGATTGATGTGAGCGAGGAGGGCTATTACATCGTAGCGGAAATCGTGAACATCCTCGTGGATGAAGCATACTTGGACGCCGAAGGCAAACCCGACGTTGATAAGATGGCGCTCATCACCTACAATCCCATTAATCATGCCTACCATGCCCTTGGCGCGCAGGTGGGCAAGGCGTTTTCGGACGGCAAGGTGTTGAAGTAATCTAATTTTAAAGTAATTATGTAGGAGTTTACCCCAGAAAATAACATCATTCTCCCTTGCCAAATTTTAAGAGATTTCTCTGATTTTAAGTGGTTTCGTATTCATACCCCCTCCCCGCTGCGCGGTACTCCCCCTATCTTAAGGGGAGAGAAGAGTTTGAGACTTCCACTAAAAACTAAACAGAATCCCCTATTGAAATATTTGACTGACATACAATGTTAAATGTTGTCCGCATGGTGCTCTCCCCTTAAGATAGGGGGAGTACCGCCTTTGGCGGGGAGGGGGTATGATGTCTTTACGGGGCTACTGCTATATTATTGTTATTTTTAATATATAAAGCAAATATGGAATGGATCCTCTACCTCCTATCCGCCCTCTTCCTCCTGCTTGCCCTCGTGGTGTATTTCGGTAAAGGAGATAACCTTATTGCGGGGTACAACACGGCTTCGGAACAGGAGCGTGCACAGTATAACATCAAGCGTCTGCGCCTCATCATAGCGCTGCTGTTGCTCCTCTCGGCAGGCTTTGTTTTGACCTTGCTCTACTTCCCGTATATCAGCATCATCGCCACCCCCATCTTCGTCCTTGTCACCCTCATCTGCGTGGTGCTGGCAAATACTTGGGCGAAGAAATAAATTATCTCCGAGTTAGTTTGATTTATCTCCCACTTAATTCAAATTAACTCGGAGAAAATTTTAACCATCTCGGGAACCTTTGCTTCCTTTGTGCGTATGCAGTTATGAATGGCCATCTTACTCACATGAAATTCTAACTGTAACCCACTAAAATTTGTAATCCTATGAAGACACATAGATGTATCCTCGCTCTTGCCCTGTTGCTTGCAACCGCAAATTCTCTCGTGGCGCAGCAGGCTGAACCCGTGCGTGCCGTAATCATTTCGGGGCAGGATTCGGCGTGGTATGCCCGTCAGGCAGAGGCTTGGGAAGCGGAGGTAAAGAAACACCCGAAATCCGAAGAGGCTTGGCGCAACCTATTTAACGCAAAGTATTATCTGAAGTTTTGGTTTGATGGACTGAAGGAGCATACTCCTGCTGAAAACTTTGTCATGACGCGCATGGAGCAGGCGATTCCTGAAACGTTTACCTACAATTATTGCCGCTACAGGATTTCCATGACGAGCGATTCGGTATTTGCGGAGCGCGCGCTCACCATGATTCCCGACGATGTGGACCTTGAAACGGTGGACGGCCTTTTGGGTTACCTTTGGCGCACTGGGGCTGACCTCGACAAGGGGGAGCGTGGGGCACAATTCAATGAAATGCTGAAGTGGCAGTATGAGGGTGGCTACTATCCCGATTTCGCCCTACGCTACAACTACAACCAGTTGGAGGGTATGCCCGAGAATGCCATTTACATTGGACACGGAGACCTCGACCTCTTTTCCAAAATCATGATGCAACGAGCAATGAACTTGCACAAGGATAAGTTTATCGTGGTAAGCTCCTTCCTTTTCCTCCAGAACTATCGCGACGGTATCTGTCAGCATCTTGGCATTCCGCCTTATGAAATTGAGGCGTCGCAATTCCAACTCTCCAAATTCATTCACTATCTGAGTGAAAATACGGACAGACCTATTTATTTGAATGCCTCAGTGCCCTATAATTTAGAAGCATCTTCGAGCCAGGAAATCAAGGAGTTTTGTGATAGCCTCTATCAAGAGGGACTTTTATTGAAGTATAGCACCACGCCTTACGACAATGCAACGGCGGCGATGCGTGCCTTTGAAAAGTACCACTTGGAGTACCTCACCGAACCCCGTTTCCGCACGGAGATTTACTGGAGGGGGAGCGAAAAATTGCAAGTCAATTATGCCACCCTCCTGCCTAAATTCATTCAGCAGTTTAAGGCAGCAGGCGATGAGAAGCGTGCGCAGCAGTTGTACCGCATCTTGCGTGCCTCCATCACGAATACGCAGTTGGACGAGGCAACAAAGCAACGCTACCTTCAACATCTTGAAAACTTCCGCCCATGATACGCCTCTTCCGTAAGACTTCGCTCACCGCATTGACCGATGAGCAGTTGATGAGTCGGGTGGGAGCTGGGCAGGACGAGAAGGCGTTCAACGAACTCTACTCGCGCCATGCCCGAAGGCTGATGGGTTTCTTCCTGCGTGCCTTTCGCTACGACGAGGACGAGGCTGCCGATGCCTGTCAAGAGACCTTCCTTAAAGTGTGGCA
>JAEIGA010013544.1_pt1 | contig 12416 bp, 11 predicted proteins | sample 9270691 | NCBI WGS metagenome assembly JAEIGA01 (sample SAMN17057246, study PRJNA624740) | gut metagenome | biome: biome; isolation source: fecal sample | host: Bos grunniens | place: China: Xizang | collected 2019
GTTGGAAAAAGCGCTAAAATCAAAGTATACCGTTTACAGCCGACAGCTATCCTCCATTAAAAGCTATAAGGCTGACGGTGCTGATAAGGTTGTAATAACATTGACCAAGGCCGACCCTTATTTTGCCAATCTCTTGGATTTTCCCATAATTAAAAAGGATTCGGATACAAGGCAGGACGAAAACCAGATTGAGCTTCCGCCGATTGGCTTTGGCCGTTATGTTTTCGATGCCAAGGAAAAGCTTTTAAGCGTAAATGCCCAACATTTCGGCGGTGCGCCGACAGTAAAGCAGATTAAGTTGGTCAACGCGCCTGACGACGAGGTAACCAAATACAATCTTGAGGTAAACAATGTTGACGCTTATTATACCGAGCTTAGCGACGGCGTTATTCCGCCGATGGCAGGAACGGTTGAAAAGGTAAGCCTTAACAATCTCCTGTTTTTGGGTGTTAACCTTTCAAACAGGCATTTGCGAAAGCATCAGCTTCGCTATGCTATAGCTAGTGCAATCGACCGTACAGCCCTATGTAACGATGCATATTACAACTATGCCACGCCTGCTGTAGGACTGTTCAACTCGGTTTGGGAGGACGCCGGTAAGCTGCAGAATCTGCCCGAAACGGCGAATTTGCAAAATGTTGTTGCGAATTTGAATGAAATAGGTTATAATAGTAAAGATGATGAGGGATTTTTTACCGATATCGATAAAAAACCGATAAAATTCAAGCTCATTGTATCAGAAGAAAATGCTGCAAGACTTAAATGTGCGAAGCTTTTATGTGAGCAGTTAAATAAAATCGGCTTTAAAACCGAGCTTTCGGTTTTAAGTTGGGAAAAGTATACGGAAGCCTTAACCTACGGTAATTTTGATTTGTATCTGGCTGAGGTCAGGCTAAACAATAATATGGATGTTTCAGAGCTGATTACCTCAAACGGCAGTCTTTCCTACGGAATACCCGAACTTACAAGTACAAATGCCGACTCCAAGCCTTCCGATACCAAAGACAATAAGGAATATACTGATAATACCGATAAAGATGATGAACAGTCACCCTCGGTTTCCAATTCCTCGGTACCCCTTATTGACAGTGCAGTAACGGCCTTTTATAAGGGTGAGCTTTCGCTTTTCGATATCATAAACGCGTTTAATGCTGAAATGCCGATAATACCCCTTTGCCATCGATGCGGACTTACCGTGTATAACTCACAAATTAAGATAGTTAATATGTCAACTGTTTCCGATGCTTATTTCGGGATTACCAATAAACTCACAAATCAATAACCATTTATAAATTAACGGAGGTATATAAATGATTGCCCACGAAACCAAAACCGGAACCATTTTTCTTTCTGAGGATTACCTTGCAAAGCTTATCGGCAATGCCGCTTCCTCTTGCTTTGGTGTAGCCGGAATGGCACCCCATGGAAAGCAGAAATTCCGTAACATCTTTTCAAAAGCCAACTATACCGAAAAGGGTATAAACATAACCGGTGATATCGATATGATTAATGTCGATTTGCATATTATCGTTGCTTACGGTATGAACATAAACGCTATTGCCAAAAGCATTACTCATAAAGTAAAATACGTTGTAAATGAGGCAACCGGCATCAATGTCGGCAAGGTTACTATACGTATTGACGGAATTAAGGAATAAGACTTTATCGCTTTTTAAGGAGTTGTTATTTTGATTAACGGTAATACTTTGCGTGACGCATTGCTGTCAGGTGCTAACAATATTATCAACTGCAAGCAGGCAGTTGACGAATTAAACGTTTTCCCCGTTCCGGACGGTGATACCGGTACTAATATGTCTATGACTATCAGTGCCGCTTCAAGAGAACTGAAATTATTAGACGGTGAAACTGCCGAAAAGGTTGCTTCCACCAACGCTTCGGCATTACTTCGCGGTGCCAGAGGTAACTCGGGTGTTATTCTTTCACTTTTGTTCCGTGGCTTCAGCAAGGGTTTAAAGGGTAAAGAGTTTATGGACTCTGAGGGCTTGGCCACCGCTATGAAGCTTGGTGTTGAAGCTGCTTACAACGCTGTTATGAAGCCTACCGAGGGTACTATTTTAACGGTTGCGCGTGTAGGCTCAGAATATGCCACCAAGGCATTTGAAGAAGGCCGCAACCTTGTTGAAACCTTTGAAGCCTTGTTAGAGGGTGCCAATAAAGCCTTGGCAGAAACACCCGAAATCCTTCCTGTACTTAAAAAAGCCGGTGTTGTTGATGCCGGCGGTAAAGGCTTTGTTGTAATTTTAGAGGGTATGCTCTCGGTTATCAGGGACGGTAAAATGATTGAATCGGTTGAAAGCACATCTGATTTCCCTGCTTCCGTTCAGCGTAATGCCGCCGCAGAGTCTGAAGCTGACATCACCTTCACCTACTGTACCGAGTTTATAGTAAAACGTGAAAACGATAAGGAACCAAAGGCTTTGCGTGCTTATCTCGAGACCATCGGTGACTGTGTTGTTGTGGTTGATGATGATGAAATTATCAAGGTTCACGTTCATACCGACCATCCCGGTAACGCCTTTGAAAAAGGTCTTACTTTCGGTCAGTTGATTAATATGAAGGTCGAAAATATGCGTGACCAGCACGAGCGTGCAAAGCACGATTCAAAGGGTGATGCACCTAAAACTGCAACTCACGAAGCTGCAGCTGACGAAATTGTCTCGGTTGAAATCACTAAGGATTTCGGCTTTGTTACGGTTGCCGCAGGCGAAGGACTGCACGCTCTGTTTAATGATTTGGGTGCAGATATGATTGTATCCGGCGGTCAGACAATGAACCCAAGTACCGATGATATTTTAAAGGCTATTGAGCAAACTCCGGCTTCAACCGTATTTGTTCTGCCTAACAATAAGAACATCATTATGGCGGCTGAGCAGGCTATTCCTTTGAGCAGCCGTAAGGTAATTGTTCTTCCTACACGTACAATTCCGCAGGGTATCACCGCTATGCTGAACTTCAACCCCGATGTTGACGGTGAAACCAATGCTATAGAAATGCAGAAGGCTTATGCTGATGTACAGACCGGTCAGGTCACCTTTGCCGCACGTGATTCGGATTATGACGGCAAGCAGATTAAAAAGGGTGAGCTTTTGGCCTTGGCCAACGGTAAGGTTTCCTTCACCGAGACTGACTTAGAAAAATGTGTAATTAAGCTGACCAAGAATTTAAGTAACCGTGACACTGCTTTCGTTACCCTTATTCACGGTGAGGATGTTTCAGAGCATGAGGCCGAAGAAATCCATTCGGCATTGCAGGAGAAGCTCGGCAGTGATGTTGAGGTCACCTTAATTAACGGCGGTCAGCCGGTTTACTACTTCATAATTTCGGTTGAATAATATGAATTCTTACGATAATATCCGTTATGTAAAAGGCGTCGGCGAAAAACGTGCCGAGCTGTTTCGACAGCTCGGCATTGAAAGCGTCGGCGCTTTGTTGCACCATTATCCTAGAGGCTACATTGACCGTTCTAACCCGCTAAAGCTTCACGAGGCGCCCTTTGACCGACCCTGTTGCATAAAAGCCAAGGTCTTTAGCGAGATTAGAGAAATCTATGTCCGCCACCGTATGACAATTTATAAATTCTTCGCCAATGACGGTGAAAATAATGTTGAAATCACCCTTTTCAACCAAAAATGGTTGGCTGAAAAATTAGAGTTTGGGAAAGAGTTTTTATTTTACGGTATTGTCAACCGCACGCTGTTTTCGTGTGAGATGTCCTCACCCGAAATTTACGATGTTACAGAGCAAACCGTAATGCCTGTTTACCGACAGACCGCGGGACTTAATTCTAAGACAATTTCCAAGGTCATTGCAACTGTTTTACAAGGCTTTGAGCCGTATGACCCATTCCCTCAGGAAATGAGAGAAAAATACAACCTAATCGGGTTAAAACAGGCACTTTTGGGTATTCATTTTCCTCAGAATATGCGTGAGCTTGAGGCCGCACGCAGCCGTCTTGTATTTCAGGAGCTGTTTTTCTTACAGACGGGTATTCTTTTCCAAAAGGAGACTCGCACTGCTTTTACTCCGGTGAAAATCAACGGTAATTCACTCAGTAAATTAAAAGAAATACTTCCGTTTGCACTTACTGAAGCACAATGTAAGGCAATTGATGATTGCTTAAAGGATATGTCATCAGGTAAACCGATGAGCCGACTTGTACAGGGTGATGTCGGCTCGGGTAAAACTGCCGTAGCCGTAGCCTTAAGCTACTGTGCCAAGCACTCGGGCTATCAAAGTGTAATTATGGCGCCAACCGAGGTTTTAGCGGTTCAGCACTATAAAACCTTCCAAAATATTTTGGCCGACACCGATATTAATATAGCTTTACTGACCGGCTCGGTTACCAAGGCCGGAAAGCTCAAAATAAAAGAGGCTATATCGAACGGTAAAATTGATATTGTGATAGGAACACACGCTGTTTTACAGGAGGATGTTACCTTCAAAAGCTTAGGGTTAATTGTAACCGACGAACAACACCGATTCGGTGTTGAGCAAAGAACTTCATTGCTTAACAAAGGCAACGAACCTCATATGCTGGTTATGTCGGCGACGCCTATTCCACGCACAATGTCACTGATTTTTTACGGTGACCTTGATATAAGTATAATTGATACACTGCCTAAAGGCAGGCAACCAATTAAGACATATTTGATTGATTCTGAAATAAGACCTCGTGCATACAACTACATTCGCGACCATTTGGATAGCGGAAGGCAAGGCTATATTGTTTGTCCGATGGTGGAAGAAAACGAAACGGTAGACTTGGCCTCCGCTGTAAAATACTATGAAGAAATAAGCACCAAGGATTTTAAGGCTTACAAGGTAGGTCTTCTGCACGGCAAAATGAAGCCAAAGGAAAAGGATGCTGTTATGAAAGCCTTTAGCCAGGGTGAAATTCAGCTACTTGTAAGCACAACCGTAATTGAGGTTGGAATTGACGTACCTAACGCCGTCATAATGCTTATCGAAAACGCGGAACGCTTCGGTTTAAGCCAACTTCACCAGCTTCGCGGTCGCATAGGCAGAGGCCAGCATGCTTCAACCTGTATATTGCTTTCAGACCGCAAGGGTGATACAAATCAACGGTTAAAGTTTATGTGTAAGACGGTTGACGGCTTTAAGGTTGCTGACGAGGATTTAAGACTTAGAGGACCGGGTGACTTTTTGGGCAAACGTCAGCACGGCCTACCCGAGCTTAAAATTGCCGACCTATCAGAGGATATGGAGCTTTTCCGCTTGGCCGGTAATGCTGCAAAGGAGCTCTATGCTACCGACCCAAAGCTTGAAAATCCTAAAAACGCACCGTTAAAATCTGAAATTGCCTCACTTTTCAAAACTGCAAGGCAGTATGGATATAATTAGTCAGAACCTCCGGCTGCCGGAGGTTCTGTTATTTAATACCATTAATTAATCCGAAGTATAAACTGTCGATATATTAAAATTTTAAAGTCATTTCATCGTTTTTATATTATATATAGATGATTTTAATTAATAATATTAGGAATTTCGGTTCACCGACACCAAATTCTCATAATAATATAATGTTTTATTCCGAAAAAGCTAACAAAAATTAAGCTGATAGTTAAAGTTTTAACATTTTCCCTTTTCTCGGTTGACAATCTTAAGAAATATGTTATAATTCTCAGCATATTTATGTTATGTTTTATTATATACATAAACGGCGGTAAATCTGCTGTTTGGAGGTTATTTTGATGACTATTTCAGAAATTTTCGGTAGCGAGGTTTTTAACGAGGCGGTAATGAAGGAAAGACTGCCTAAAGAAGACTACAAGGCGCTGAAAAAGACTATTCACGACGGTAAATCATTGGACATCACCATTGCAAACACCGTAGCCAACGCTATGAAGGCTTGGGCTATTGAAAAGGGTGCTACCCACTATACCCACTGGTTTCAGCCTATGACCAATATCACCGCCGAAAAGCATGACAGCTTTATCGTGCCGACCGATGACGGTAATGTTATTATGGAGTTCTCGGGTAAGGAGCTAATCCGAGGTGAATCGGATGCTTCGTCCTTCCCGTCAGGCGGACTTCGTGACACCTGTGAGGCTAGAGGCTACACTGCCTGGGACCCGACCTCCTGTGCATTTGTAAAGGACGGCACCTTATGTATTCCGACAGCCTTCTGCTCATATAACGGTGAGGCTCTTGATAAAAAAACTCCTCTTTTACGTTCGATGGATGCTTTAAACCGTCAGGCAAAGCGTATTTTAAAGTTGTTCGGAAACGACACCACCAAAAGGGTTATAACCACCTGCGGACCCGAGCAGGAGTATTTCCTTGTTGATAAAAAGTACTATGAAGAGCGTAAGGATTTGCTTTACTGCGGCCGTACACTTTTTGGTGCTCCGGCACCCAAGGGTCAGGAGCTGGAGGACCACTACTTCGGTGCACTTAAGCCCAGGGTTTGTGCCTTTATGAAGGAGCTTGACGAGGAGCTTTGGAAGTTGGGTGTATTAGCCAAGACCAAGCACAACGAGGCCGCACCCGCTCAGCACGAATTGGCTCCCATTTTCACCACTACAAATATTGCCGTTGACCACAATCAGCTGACAATGGAGATTATGAAAAAGGTTGCTCCGCACCACGGTCTTGTTTGTCTTTTGCACGAAAAACCGTTTGCCGGTGTTAACGGAAGCGGCAAGCACAACAACTGGTCGCTTTGTACTGAAAGCGGTCAAAACCTTTTAGACCCGGGTCAGACTCCTGCTGAAAATGCACAGTTTTTACTGTTTTTGGCTGCAGTTATCAAGGCTGTTGACGAATATCAGGGCATGATGCGTGTCTCAATTGCATCGGCAGGCAACGACCACCGCTTGGGCGCTGCAGAAGCTCCTCCGGCTATTGTTTCAATTTTCTTGGGCGATGAATTGCAGGCTATTCTGGAGTCGATTGTCAACAATACCGAGTACCACGACGAGGGTACCGTTAATATGAAGCTTGGTGTTCACACAATGCCTGCCTTCCCTAAGGACAACACTGACCGCAACCGTACCTCACCCTTTGCCTTTACCGGTAACAAGTTTGAATTCAGAATGTTGGGCTCGACCGCCTCGGTTGCCGACCCTAATACCGTACTTAACACCATTGTTGCAGAAGCTCTATGTCAGTTTGCCGACCGGCTTGAAAATACTGAGGACTTTACTACCGCAGTACATGAGCTTGTTAAGGAAACAATAAGTAAGCATATGAGAATAATTTTCAACGGCAACGGATATTCCGAGGAATGGACTAAGGAGGCCGAAGAAAGAGGCTTATTGAACCTGACTTCCACCGTTGACGCTTTGCCTCAGATGATTGAGCAGAAGAATATCGACGTTTTTGTCAAGCACAGAGTTTATAATGAGTCCGAAATTCGTTCGCGCTATGAAATTTTGCTTGAAAGCTACTCAAAAGCAATAAACATCGAGGCTTTAACCGCCGTTGATATGGTACGCAAAGAATATATCCCTGCGGTATCTAGCTATATTTCAGTTTTAAGTGACAATGTGCTGGCTAAAAAGCAGGTTATAAGCTCTATTCCCTGCAAGGCCGAAACCGAGATTATTGAACGTCTTTCAAAGTTGCTTGACGATATGTATGAGATTTCAACCAGGCTTGAAGCCGCCGATAAAGAAGCTTTGGCACTCACCGGCTATTATCAGGCAAGAGCATTCCGCGATAACGTATTGCCGTTAATGAATGATTTACGAAACGCCGTTGACTCGGCCGAAACAATCACCGCCGATGAATTTTGGCCGGTTTCGACCTACGGTGAGCTGTTGTTTAAGGTTTAAAAATATTACCGACAACATATTGACGAATAAAAATAACAGTGGTATAATACCACTGTTATTTTTTATACAGGGAAGTGGTTTTGTGACTATTAAAATCGGCATTATGGGTTACGGAAATTTAGGTCGAGGTATTGAATGTGCAATAAAGCAAAATTCTGACCTTGAATTGGTTGCCGTTTTTTCCCGTCGAGACCCTAAAACCGTTAAAATTTTGACCGAGACTGCCGGTGTTTACTCGGCTGATGAGGTTTTGAAATTCAAGGATAAAATTGACGTGCTTATTCTCTGTGGCGGAAGTGCTACTGATTTGCCGGTACAAACACCGATGTATGCCGAGCATTTTAATGTGGTAGATAGCTTTGACACCCATAAAAAAATTCCTGAGCATTTTGAAAATGTTGATTTGTCGGCTAAAAAAGGCGGACATATTGCTGTTATTTCGTCGGGCTGGGACCCCGGTATGTTCTCGCTTAACCGCCTTTATGCCGATGCCGTTTTGCCAACAGGTACAAGCTACACATTTTGGGGCAAGGGTGTAAGCCAAGGCCATTCCGATGCAATTCGCAGAATTGACGGTGTAGTCGATGCACGTCAGTACACCATTCCGATTGATGCAGCTTTAGATGCTGTTCGTAGCGGCTCTGACCCCGAGCTTACCACCCGTGAAAAGCACGAGCGTGAGTGTTTTGTTGTAGCTGCCGACGGTGCTGATAAGAAAAGAATTGAAAATGAAATCAAAACAATGCCGAACTATTTTGCCGATTACAATACAACCGTTCATTTTATCAGTCAGGAGGAGCTTGACCTTAATCACAAGGGTATTCCTCACGGTGGCTTTGTAATCCGCAGCGGTAAAACAGGCTGGAACAACGAACACAACCACATTATTGAATACAGCCTCAAGCTGGATTCTAATCCTGAGTTCACTGCAAGTGTAATTACCGCTGTGTCACGTGCCGCCTACCGTATGAATAATGACGGTTTGACCGGTTGCAAAACGATGTTTGACATTGCACCTGCCTACCTTAGTCCAAAATCGGCAGAAGTTTTAAGAAAAGAATTATTGTAAAATAAAAAAGGAGGTCACCCCTCCTTTTTTTATTTTATATTGTTATTTCAACTGTTCAGCCGTTCAACTGCGCATTTGAATACTTCTGCTTTGCCTGGTCGATTTTCGACTGCTCGGCTGCAGCAGGTGAATACCATCCGTGTGCCGCCATAACATCAAAGACCTCGGCCTGCAATTTATGAGTATCCTCTAAAATACCCATAACATCGCATCTCAATTTTTCGGTTGTGCATTCATTTGCAAACAAACCGTAGTTGACCGTTGCGTGCTTTTCGATATTAAGAAGGTCATCCATTAATTCTTTTTCTTTCATATTATCAGTATATTCCATATTCTCACCTCTTAATTTAAATAGCTCAAAAGCTTGTTATAGTGCTTCTGATGACGCTCACCGGCGTCACAGATTTTGTTTTTGAGTGCTTTGTCTTCGGTGAGGTTCTCAGCAATCTTGTACTTCTTAACAATTAGCTGCTCAAGACTTAACTGGTCCTCAATCCACGAAAGTTCTTTAGATGTGATTGACATATTTTTTACCTCCTAAATGTGATGTTTTTATTATTCGAAACTTTTTTGTAAATATGTATTTTTAATAAAAATAGGATATCGTATTGTTATTTCCTTCAAAATAAAACGACCGAGGAAAAATCCTCGGTCGTTTTTGTATAGAAATAATTTTAATTGATTAATAATTATATCCTGCTTCGATTGCCTTCATATTAACCTCAAGCATATCAGCCTTTCTCGGCGGAATAACGTGACCTAAAGCCTCTCTCATTCCGTCTAATGAAACTATATCTGATTCCTTAATCATTTTGCCCAATAAAATCATATTAGCCAAATTAGGGAAGCCCAAATCCTTAGCCATCTGAGTTGCCGGAATGTAGTAAGCATCAACATCGGTACGCTCTACCTTACGGCTGATTAAAGTAGAATCGACAAAAATCTTGCCGCCGGGAACCGTATCGTTCTCGTACTTATCTAAGGAGGGTAAATTCATTGCGGTTAAAATATCGGGATTTGATACGATAGGTGAGCCTACCGGAGTGTCACTGATGATAACACTGCAGTTTGCAGTACCGCCGCGCATTTCGGGACCGTAGGACGGCAACCAGCTTAACTGCTTGCCCTCATCAAGACCCTTATATGCCAAGCACTTACCTGCAAACAAAACACCCTGACCGCCGAAGCCTGCAATAAGGATTCCTACTGTTTTCATTACTTTTCCTCCTTCTTTGCACTTCTGTCCTTGTAAACGCCTAATGGATAGTAAGGAATCATCTTTTCCTCAACCCACTCCAAAGCCTTTTGCGGAGTCAAGCCCCAGTTAGTAGGACAGCTTGAAACAACCTCAACCAACGAGAAGCCCTTGCCCTCAATTTGGTTTTGGAATGCCTTTTTGATAGCCTTCTTAGCAGCTAAAACATTCTTAACATTGTTAACGGCAACACGCTGAATAAACTCGGGACCGTCAAGGGTGGAAAGCATTTCGGAAACCTTAATCGGATAGCCTACTGTGTTAACGTCTCGCCCGTAGGGTGAGGTCTGGGTAATCTGACCGGGCAATGAGGTCGGAGCCATCTGTCCGCCGGTCATACCGTAAATTGCATTGTTAACGAAAATAACGGTGATATTTTCATTTCTTGCAGCTGCGTGTACGGTTTCAGCCATACCGATAGAAGCCAAGTCACCGTCACCTTGATATGTAAAAATGACATTCTCGGGGAAGGTACGCTTTAAGCCGGTAGCAATGGCCGGTGCACGTCCGTGAGCTGCCTCTACCATATCGCAGGCAAAATAATCATATGCCATAACGGCACAGCCAACCGGTGCTACACCGATAGCGTTGCCCTCACAGCCAAGCTCATCAATAGCCTCGGCTACTAATCTGTGAATAATACCGTGGGTGCAACCGGGACAGTAATGAAACGGTGCATCGGTCAAAGCATGCGGTTTTTTAAATACGATAGCCATTATTTATTACCTCCTGCTGCATTTTTAATGGCCTCTAAGACCTGCTCGGGACTGGGAATCATACCGCCGGAGCGATTACAAAGAGTTACAGGCTTTCTGCATTCTGTTGCAAGTAAAACGTCCTCAATCATCTGTCCCATTGAAAGCTCAACCGAGATAAAGGCCTTAACCTTGTCTGCAGCGGCTCTGAACGGCTTTTTCGGGAACGGCCAAAGTGTGATAGGACGAATCATGCCAACCTTGATGCCCTGCTCCCTTGCAGCTACAATAGCATTCTTAGAAACACGTGAAGCAATACCGAAAGCTACAACGCAAATCTCAGCATCCTCCATCATAAATTCCTCATAAAGGCACTCGTTTTCCTCGATAACCTTATATCTCTCGAAACGCTCGAAATTGATTTTTTCAAGCTCTTCAGGCTTTAAGTAAAGCGAGTTAATGATATTGTGCTTTCTTTTACCCTTTGTACCGGTAACGGCCCAATCCTTTTCCTTGCAGTAATCTACAGGCTCAGGCAAAACAACCGGCTCCATCATCTGACCCATAGTACCGTCGGCCAAAATCATAGCAGGAACACGGTATTTATCGGACAAATCAAAGCACTTTGCAGTCATATCGGCCATTTCCTGAACCGAAGCAGGTGCCATAACGATAAGGTGGAAGTCACCGTGGCCACCGCCCTTGGTTGCCTGGAAATAGTCGGCCTGCGAAGGCTGAATGCCACCAAGACCCGGACCGCCTCGCTGTACGTTTACAATAAGTGCCGGCAAATCGGCACCGGCCAAATAAGAAATACCCTCACCCTTTAGGGAAATACCGGGGCTTGAAGAAGAGGTCATAACTCTGTAGCCTGTACCTGCAACGCCGTAAACCATATTGATTGCGGAAATTTCACTTTCAGCCTGCAAAAAACAACCGCCGATTTTAGGCATACGCTTTGCCATATAAGCAGCAATTTCTGTTTGCGGAGTAATCGGATAACCAAAGTAATGACGGCAGCCGGCACGAATAGCAGCCTCAGCAATAGCCTCATTACCCTTCATTAAAACCTTTTCAGACATTTTTAAAACACCTCATTTCTCAACTGTGATGACACAGTCAGGGCACATAGTTGCACAAAAAGCACAACCAATACATTTTTCCTGATCGGTAATCTCAGCCGGAGAATGTCCTTTCTTGTTGATTTTTCCCTTAGCAATAGCGATAATGCCCTTGGGACATGCGTCCACGCATAGGCCGCAGCCCTTGCACAAATCGGAATCAAATGTGACTTTAGCCATTTTTATATCCCCTTTATATCAAAATATTTATTTTGCAAATTTAAGCTAAACACGTTTTCAAGTTTTTCACTCAAAAGTGATGCCAGCCTTTTTTCAGCAGTAGTAAACAATATCGGTAAGCCCGATAGCTCTGACAACTGCTCTGCCTTTTTGGTAGTTGCCAAAATGTCCTCAACAGTGGTTTCCCCACCGACGTTAGAGTTATTAACGATTGCGGTAAACTTAATTCCTGCCGCCGCCTCAACCTCACGCATAACCTCTAACGCTTCCTCGGGTGTA
>JAEIGA010013545.1_pt1 | contig 12415 bp, 8 predicted proteins | sample 9270691 | NCBI WGS metagenome assembly JAEIGA01 (sample SAMN17057246, study PRJNA624740) | gut metagenome | biome: biome; isolation source: fecal sample | host: Bos grunniens | place: China: Xizang | collected 2019
GTCGCTCCACATTGCGCTTCAACCAGGCGATTGTATTGGCTCCGTTATCCACAATATCAAGGTATCCAAGCCTCACCGAGGCCTTAAAATCCACCAGCGTAAAGACGCTCTCGGTGCTTCGCGATGCCGAGTAGGCGTACCACAAAAAGAGGGGATATATGGCTCGCGAATACTCGCGCATAAACTTCTCAAAGTCAAATATATGCGCATCGTTCTTTACCGCCTTGACACAGACATTGTGAAGCGACGGAGCGTAGCAGAGATAGTTCTCCGTAGCGTAGGTGTAGGTGTGGAACATATAGGGCGACTCAACGATTCTTCGCGACATCTCGTCCTTCTCCTCAAAGAGGTAGTCAAAATCCGAGTCCATACAGAGCAACAACTCCTCGTTTGCCCTATCCGCCATTGAGAGCAAGACCTTCTTTCCCTTCGGTAGATCTTCGCGCGTCGGCACCGAGATTTCAAAGCGCAGATATGGGTTGTGGAAGTGGTCAAAGATACCGCGCCAGAATGCAACATCTTCGTACCCCTCAACGAACACGCGCACCAACCTTCTGCCGTCGTCTATCGGAATGGCGGGAGGCAATGTTTCAACATCCACCTTGCCACGCAGGAGGGCTTTCGCCCTCATTCTTTCAAGCATCTCTTCGCGCTTACGCGACCTGTTATTACCACGAGTTGCCATAATTCTCCTATTTTTCTCTCTACAAATATACAAAATCTGCGAGAGTTGCCAAAATAATTGTTACTTTTGCATCGTTAATTGGAGAAATGTGAACTTATGGCTGATTGGAAAGAGCGTCTTGGAATGGTCTATTCAACAAATCCCGACTTTGAATACAACTACGACGAGAAGGTTGAGGAGGCTACACTGCCACCCGCACAGCAAGATTTGCGCGTATGGCGCGACTCAAAGGGGCGAGGCGGAAAGGTGGTAACCATCGTGCGCGGCTTCGTGGGTACGAGCGAGGACCTTGCGGAGTTGGGGCGTATGCTCAAACGGGGCTGTGGCGTTGGCGGCAGCGCGAAAGATGGCGAAGTGATAATACAGGGCGACCATCGCGACCGCATAACGGCTCTTCTGCTGAATGCCGGCTATAAGTGTAAGAAGGTGTAAATCAGGCTACAACAGATGAAGAATGTTTGGCGATATATTGTCGTTTTGTGTGCGCTCATCGCGTGCGCACGCACAGCGTCTGCGCAATACTACTCGTGGGGCGCAGACCCGACATATATGCGCTGGAACAAGCTCAAAGGGGATAAAATCAACATCATTTACCCCGATACGGCTCGCACTATCGGCTACAAGATGATGTACTACACGCAGAAGATTCAGCCCGATATCGGCTTTGGGTTTAGACACGGGCCGATGAAGATTCCGTTCATTATCCACCCCGAGAACTTCTCCTCAAACGGACTTGTGATATGGTTGCCGAAGCGTGTGGAGATTCTCTCATCGCCGGCGATAAACAGCTACTCGATGCCTTGGCTCAAACAGTTGGCGGCTCACGAGTATCGCCACGCCGTGCAGTACAACAACCTCAACCGAGGCGTAGTGCGCGTTTTCAGCTATATACTCGGCGAGCAGAGCTCCACAATCGGACTCCTCTTTATGCCTCTTTGGGGCTTGGAGGGCGATGCGGTGTTGTCCGAGACCTCAATGTCCTCGTTCGGCCGCGCCCTGCAACCGAGCTTCACGATGCACTACCGTGCCGTAGGCGACTTTACGAAGGAGCGACGCAACATTGACAAGTGGTTTTGTGGCTCCTATCGCGAGTTTATCCCAGACCACTACCGCATAGGCTATCAGGTTACCGCCTACGCCAACACCAAATACGACGAAAATATCTGGAACAAGATAGTGCGCTATGCGGTACGCAACCCCTATGTCTTCGCTACGACCTCGGTAGCGATGAAGCGTTACTACAACACCTCCACGACAGAGCTTGTGCGAGAGACCTTTGCCGATTTGAACAAGCATTGGCAATCACTCCCAAAACGAGAGGACTCCTCTACGCGCATCTCGGCCACCATAACAAAAAACTATACACAGTTCCGCTATCCGCAACCTTATGGCGAGGGGCAGGTGTTATCGTTGTATGAGACTCTTGACCGCCATTCGGCATTTGTCTTGACCGATATTGCCAATGGTACAACACGCCATATCGCCCATACAGGCTCCGTATCCTCGCGCCCAAGCGAGGTTGTAGGCAACCGAGTCTGGTGGACGGAATATCGTCGTAGCACACTCTTTGCCGAGCGCATAAACTCAAAGCTCTGCTATATGGACTTGGAGCGTGGTCGCACCCGCACCATAAATCGTCTGCGTAGAGCCCTCTACCCTACCGCTATCAGCGAACACGAGCTGGCGTGGGTGGAGTATCTCCCAAATGGGGAGTACAACATCGTGCGCGGAAATCCGAAGCCTCGTCGCGAGGAGGAGTATCAGCGCATTAAGATATCCTCCGACATTGAGATTCACGGCTTGGCCTACGACAACTACACCAACGCCCTATACTTCATCGCAACCGACGACAGCGGTATGTGGATAGGCCGCGTGGGCAAGCATCACGAGATAGAGCATATTACGCAGGGTGCATACATAACCATCAGCGACCTCCGCGCCAAAGATGGCGTTCTCTACTTCGGCTCAATTGAGTCGGGCTACGACGAGGTACACTGCTACGACCTCCGCACAAACGAAGAGAAGCGCATCTCAACCTCAAAGTATGGCTCATTCTCGCCTATGCCTGCCGATGGCGACAAGGTGCTGATGACCACCTACGACCGCTACGGATACCACCTCGCCCAGCAGAGCATAAACCGCGACACGCTGCCGAAGGTGCTACACTCGCGTCTGCCTCGCAATATCGTAAATCCACGACGCAAGGAGTGGAACAACATAAACCTTGACACTGTGCGCTTCGTGGGCGTAGACTCAATGCAACGAGCCGCCGCAGGTACAAAGAGGTTGCGCGACCGCCGATACTCGGGTGCTACCCACCTCTTCAATATCCACTCGTGGGCTCCCGTTTCGTACGACCCATTTGCGCTATCGGAGGAGGGTGCGTTGGACTTCAACCTCGGTGTTACGGTGATGTCGCAGAATCTGCTCTCCACGGCCGACGGCTTTGCAAGTTGGGGTTGGAATGCCAAGGGGGGACACATCTTCAAGGGGTCGTTCCGCTACTACGGCTTGGGACTCAATTTAAGCGTTCACGCCACCTATGGAGGTACGCAGCAGCTCTACTCGGCATACACCTACCTCTACGACCCAATCAAGCAGGACTATGTCTTGACACTCCCTGGCGAGAAGGCGGAGTATATCACCAACCCGATAACGGGCAAGCAGGAGCTTGTTGTGAACAAAGTTCCTAAACGGGGCAAATACTACAATATCGGCGTGGCGGCCTCGTTGCCACTCTACTTCCAGGCGGGATATCACACCCGCTATGCCCAATTCACGGCACGCTACGACTACTCAAACGGCTTGGTTGCAAAGCTTGACAACCTCAACATTGACATTACCAATGGATCAGTTTCAAACCTTGCCACGATAGGCTACAAGGAGGGATTGCACCTCCTGCAATTTGGTGTTGGCTATCAGGATATGGTGCAGTTGGCGCATAAGGACTTCCTGCCAAAGTGGGGACAGGTGGTGTCGCTCAACTACGCACTCAACCCTGCCGACAACAACTTCTCGCACCTTATCTCGGTCTATGGAAAGGCCTACTTCCCAGGCTTTGTGAAGCACCACTCACTCTCCATTGCCGGCGTCTACCAAACCTCGCTCGGAGGCTTCAAGGCCGAGAATGCCCTCTCCAACCTCGCGTTCCACTCCGGACGCTTGGTGCCGCGAGGCTTCAACACCTCGGAGACTGCCAACCAGAACTATGTGGCCACCTCGCTCAACTACGCGATGCCGATATGGTATCCAGAGGGTGGTATTGGCTCTATTCTCTACTTCAAGCGAGTGCGACTCAACCTTGGCTTTGACTATGCGTCGTTTGACAACATCTCTCTCAAAGAGAGTGACACCAACGCAAGCCTTGTAACGCTCAAAAACCGCAAACACATCTTCGCCTACGGTGGAGATATCTCGATAGATTTTAACATATTCCGTATGCCTGCCTCTGGAACGACCTCGCTTACACTCTCCATCTACAAGCCACACGGCAAGAGGGGTGTATTCGTCTCGGCGGGTATGGGATTACCATTTTAACAGACTTGAAAAACTATGAAGAAGGGCTCAAAAAAGAGTAAAAAGAGTTGGAGCAAAAGAGTTGTCGCGTGGTTGTGGACACTCTTCATCACTCCGTTTGTTGTCTTGGGCTTGATGCTAATTCTGGCAGCAAGTGGCGCATTCGGACGAATGCCGTCGTTTGAGGAGTTGGAGAACCCGAAGAGCAATTTGGCGACCGAGATCTATGCCGACAACGGACAGATTATCGGCAGCTTCTTCGTGCAAAATCGCTCCTATGTGCAGTATGCCGACCTCTTTCCGCAGGACTCCACCGACCTGATAACCATCTCGGGGCGACAGGTGCCACCTTTGGCTGCGGCACTCATCGCAACGGAGGACTCTCGCTTCTACTCCCACTCGGGCGTTGATATTCCGTCGTTGGCGCGTGTGATTGTAAAGACCATCGTTCTGCAACACAGCTCGCAGGGTGGTGGTAGTACCATCACACAGCAGTTGGCAAAGAACCTCTTCCCTCGTGGCGAGCGTGACGACAACAAGATTGTCCGCACCCTAAAACTCGTCGTTGCCAAGTTCAAGGAGTGGGTTACCGCCATAAAGCTTGAACGCAACTATACCAAGGAGGAGATTGTAGCGATGTATCTCAACACCGTGGAGTATGGCTCAAATGCCTATGGCATCAAGTCGGCAGCCGCAACCTTCTTCGGCAAGACCCCTTCCGAGCTGAATATCCAGGAGGCGGCAGTATTGGTTGGCGTTGTGAATGCTCCGACACGCTACTCGCCACGCCGCAACCCGGAGAATGCGCTGAAACGACGCAACACAGTACTCCGACGCATTCAGACTGCCGGAGGTATCACCAAGGAGGAGTGTGACTCGCTCTCGGCGTTGCCTATCACACTCAACTATCAGCCAATCTCGCACAACTACGGTCGCGCCACCTACTTCCGCGAGATGTTGCGACTGACGATGAACGCCAAGCGTCCGAAGCGTCGCAACTACTACACGACTTGGGACTATGAGCAGGCTTGCAAGGAGTATGACGAGAATCCACTTATCGGCTGGTGTCACAAGAATCGTAAGGCCGATGGCACGCCATACGATATCTACCGCGACGGCTTGAAGATATACACCACCATAAACCCAACGATGCAGGAGTATGCCGAGGCTGCGGTGCAGAAGCAGTTGCAGAGCATCATTCAGCCTGCAATGGATAGACAGGTAAAAGAGACCAAGAAACTCTTCCAAAACCTCACGCCAGAGGAGGAAGAGGCAATCATCAAGCGTGCAATGCGCCAATCTGACCGCTTCTACAATATGAAGCAGGCGGGTATCTCCGACAAGGAGATCTACGCCTCATTCCGCAAAAAGTGCGAGATGAAGGTATTTACCTTCAATGGCGAGCGCGACACGCTGCTCACACCTCGCGACTCAATACTCCACCACAAACGCATTATGCGTGCATCGTTTGTTGCGATGGAGCCTCAAACAGGACACCTCAAAGCCTATGTGGGAGGCCCGTCGTTCCAATACTTCAAGTACGATATGGCCAAGCAGGGCAAGCGACAGGTCGGCTCTACAATCAAGCCGTTTGTCTACACCTTTGCCATTGACCACCTTGGACTTACACCTTGTACGATGGTGCCAAACCTCCCCGTAACGATTGAGACGGCGGTTGGTGCGGCGTGGTCGCCAAAGGAGTCGGGCAATGTTGAGTACGACGGCGTGCTTCACCCTCTGCGTTGGGGCTTGGCACACTCACGCAACAACTACTCGGCGTGGGTTATGAAGCAGGCAAAGCAGCCGCAAGCCGTTGCCGACTTTATCCACAATATGGGTATTATGAGCTTCATTGACCCTGTATATGCCCTCTGTGTAGGCTCGTTTGAGTCGAATGTCTACGAGATGGTTAGCGCATACTCAACCTTCGCCAACGAGGGTGTCTACACCTCGCCAATCTTCGTTACGCATATTGAGGATAAGCAGGGCAACATCATCTCCACCTTCTCAAGCTCCTCGCAAGATGCCATAAGTAAGGAGTCGGCATATACGATGATTGAGATGATGAAGGGCGTTATCCGCAAGGGTACAGGTCGCCGACTCGTCTGGGGCTACGGTATGGAGAATGTTGAGGTTGCAGGCAAGACGGGTACTACAAACGAAAACCGCGATGCCTGGTTTATGTGTATCACGCCGAAACTTGTGGCGGGTGCTTGGGTAGGAGGCGAGGACCAATCTATCCACCTCACGCGTCGTGCCGAAGGCTCGGTTATGGCGCTCCCAATCGTGGGTGATTTCCTGCGCCGAGTACACAAGGACGAGACACTCAATGTGAAGCCTACCGACACCTTCGTTCGCCCGGCACAATGGGTTGAGGCAGAGTGCGAAGATGCCGAGAGTCCCGCTTCGGAGGCAGCGTTGCTCAAAGATGAATTCTTTGAGTAAAATTGACAATTGACAGTTGAAAGAAGCTAATGGCTAATGGCTAATGGCTAATAGCCTTTTGAAAGATAACAAAATAGTAATAACATACAGATAACATAAAATTATGAAGGTTGCAGTTGTTGGCGCAAGTGGCGCCGTAGGTCAGGAGTTTTTGAGAATCCTTGACGAGCATAATTTTCCAATGGAGGAGTTGGTCTTGTTTGGCTCGGCACGCAGTGCGGGACAGACCCGAACATTCCGAGGCAAAGAGATAGTAATCAAGGAGTTGAAGCACAACGACGACTTCAAGGATATAGACCTCGCGTTGGTGTCGGCAGGAGGCAGTATCTCAAAGGAGTTTGCCGAGACTATCACCAAGCACGGAACACTTATGATTGACAATTCAAGCTGTTTCAGAATGGATAGCGATGTACCGCTTGTTGTGCCGGAGGTAAACGCCGAGGACGCCCTCAACGCACCACGCCGCATCATCGCCAACCCAAACTGCACAACGATACAGATGGTCGTGGCACTCAACGCCATAGAGAAACTCTCGCACATCAAGCGCGTCTATGTTTCAACCTATCAGTCGGCAAGTGGAGCGGGTGCGCAAGCTATGGCGGAGTTGGAGGCACAGCACGCCTCTATCGCCAACGGAGAGGAGGCGAAGGTGGAGAAGTTCGCCTATCAGCTCGCCTTCAATGTCATTCCACACATTGACACATTCACCGACAACGGCTACACGAAGGAGGAGATGAAGATGCACAACGAGACTCGCAAGATTATGCACTCGGATATCGCCGTGTCGGCTACTTGCGTGCGAGTACCCGTTATGCGCGCACACTCCGAGAGTATCTGGGTTGAGACCGAGCGACCAATCTCGGTAGAGGAGGCTACAAAGGCCTTTGCCGAGGCGGAGGGCGTTATCGTGGTGGACAACCCTGCCGAGAAGGAGTATCCGATGCCACTCTTCATCGCCCACAAGGAGCCTGTCTATGTGGGTCGTATCCGCAAGGATATCACCAACGACAACGGACTGTCGTTCTGGTGTGTAGCAGACCAAATCAAGAAGGGTGCCGCCTTAAATGCGGTGCAGATAGCCGAATGGTTGGTCAAAAAGGGTGTTTTGCGCTAAATTTTGCAATAAAGGGTGCATAATTTTGGCAAATTCGTTAATTCATTATAACTTTGCACGATTTAGCACGCATACGCGCGCACAAGAATAGGAGAATATCCGATATGAAACGACTTCACAAAATACTCCTCGTTGCAGTGGTGGCACTCTTTGCTTGCCCGCTCCAATCGTTTGGTGGGGTGGCATCTTCGCAACCAAAGCAGCCACACCATAAGGTTATCACCCAGCCCGAGAAGGAGCTAAAAGGTGTTCACCGCATCATCAAGAGCGGCGACCCTCAACTGATGTACTCAAAGGGTTTGGAGTATTACAACATTGAGAAGTGGAGAAAGGCGTCGGACCTCTTTGATGCTTGCAGAGGCTACTATGTGGGAAGCGAGCGCGAGGACTCTATCTCATTCTTTTCGGCACGAAGCAAGTTCAAGAATCGCAACTATGCCGACGCTACCGTGCAGCTTGAAGAGTTCCGCCGTAAGTTCGGCCGCAGTATCTTCTTGGAGGATGCCGAGGCGATGTTGGCGATGTGTAGCTACTACCTCGCCCCTGGCCCAACTCGCGACCAGACCATCACCACACAGGCGATTATCGCCTTCACCGAGTTTATTGAGCGTTATCCACAGTCAAAGCGCGTGGAGGCGTTCACCAAACTCATAGACGAGCTTCACGGCCGTCTGTTGCAGAAGGCCTACATCAACGCCTACACCTACTACAAGATTCAGCGTTACAAGTCGGCTGTGGTGGCGTTCCGCAACGCCTTGAAGCAGTTCCCCGACACTCCTTACCGCGAGGAGATTCTATACCTTATCGCCGCTTCGCAGTACCGCCTTGCCCACAACTCAATTGAGTCCAAGCAGGCCGAGCGATATTTGAATGTGCTGGACTCCTACTACTCGCTGATTAACGAATTTCCCGAGTCAAAGCACCGCAAAGAGTTGGAGCGATACACCAAGGAGGCAAAAGATTTTTTGGATAAGAACAACATAGCAAACAACAATAAGAACAATGGAGATTAAGAAGAACATTCCGAACAACACCGTTACTCGTAAACTTGCTGACTTCGACCACGAGACAGGCAATGTATACAAGAGTATCAATGTAATCGCTCGTCGTGCCAACCAGATTTCGGCAGAGTTGAAGAGCGAGCTCAAAAGCAAACTCAACGAGTTCTCGTCGCCTACCGACACTATGGAGGAGACCGTTGAGAACCGCGAGCAGATTGAGATTTCGCGCTACTACGAGCGTCTTCCAAAGCCAGCCATCATCGCTACCGAGGAGTTCCTCGACGATGAGATCTACTTCCGCGACGGCAAGGAGTAAAACTTTTAGGCTATTGGCCATTAGCCATTAGCCGTTAGCTTTTTCAAGAAGATGTTAAAAGGAAAACATATTCTATTGGGCATAACCGGCAGCATAGCAGCATATAAGGCGGCTATGCTTTGTCGTCTTTTGCGCGTTGCAGGAGCCGAGGTCAAAGTTGTGATGACACCGACAGCCAAGGAGTTCATCACACCCGTCACGATGGCAACCCTCTCAAAGAACCCTATCGCCGTGGAGTTCTACAATCCGGAGAATGGCGATTGGCACTCCCATATTGCAATGGGAGAGTGGGCTGACTGCTACCTTATCGCCCCTGCTACGGCAAACACTATCGCCAAGATGGCCTATGGCATTGCCGACAACCTCCTGCTTACGACCTACCTCTCGGCACGCTGCCAGACGGTCGTGGCTCCCGCTATGGACTGCGATATGTTTGCCCACCCGACGACCACCGAGAATCTTGACATACTCCGCAAGCGCGGTGTTGTTATCTTGGAGTCGCCAGAGGGTGAGTTGGCAAGCGGACTCTCGGGCAAGGGAAGAATGGCCGAGCCAGAGGCCATTGTCGCAGAGGTTGCCCGCCTACTCTCGGCAAAGCAGACTCTTGTCGGACAGTCGGTTCTCGTAACTGCGGGTGCTACCTGCGAGGCGATAGACCCTGTGCGCTACATCTCAAACCACTCAACGGGCAAGATGGGCTACGCCATCGCCGAGGCGTTGGCAAAGCGAGGCGCGAAGGTTACCCTCATAAGCGGCAAGAGCGCACTCCCTACACCACAAGGCGTGGAGCGCGTAGATGTCTGCTCGGCAGAGGATATGTATCAGGCGACGCTCGCCCACTTTGAGGCGGTAGATTGCGCTGTGATGTGCGCTGCCGTTGCCGACTACACCCCCGTAGAGGTTAGCAGCGAGAAGATAAAGAAGAGTGACGACACCTTCACCCTTACACTCCGCAAGACGCACGACATCGCCCGCGAGGTGGGTGCAAAGAAGGGCAACCGCATAGTTGTAGGCTTTGCCCTTGAAACCGAGAACGAGCAGATAAATGCCGAGAAGAAGTTGCGCGAGAAGAATTTAGATATGATTGTCTTGAACTCGTTGCGCGACAAGGGTGCAGGCTTCGGCTGCGACACCAACAAGGTTACGCTCATAGATGCCACCTCACAAGAGGAGTTGCCTCTCTGCTCAAAGAGCGAGGTAGCCGAGCATATTGCTGACCGTATAGAGAAACTACTCAACAGATAGTTATGTTAAAGAGTCTTTTGGTTGAGAACTACGCTCTTATCGAGCATCTTGAAATAGAGTGGGCTCCGTCGCTCAATATCATCACGGGTGAGACGGGTGCCGGAAAGTCTATTTTGCTCGGCGCGATGCAGCTTCTGCTCGGCGCGAAGAACGATAGTGCCGCAATCAAAGACCCGACACGCACCTGCATTGTGGAGGGCGTGTTTGATATCTCCGGACTCTCGTTGGAGGGGCTATTTGAGGAGTTGGATATTGAGTACGACCAAATCTCTACGATTCGTCGCACAATCTCCCCAAGTGGCAAGAGCCGCGCCTTCATCAACGACCAACCCGTACAACTTTCGGAGTTGAAGGAGGTGGGCGGTTACCTTATAGATATTCACTCACAACACCAAAACCTTATTCTCTCCTCGCCTGCGTTCCGCCTTCACGCGCTTGATGCAGTGGCGGGCAACGAGTCGTTGCTATCGCAATATGCAGAGGCGTTTCACGCTCTTGCCAAGGCGAAGAGCCAACTTGCGACCCTCCGCGATAGCGCGAAACGCAACAACGAAGAGGAGGAGTGGTTGCGCCATCAGGTTGAGGAGCTCGGTGGGGCAGCACTTCGCATAGGCGAGAGGGAGGAGTTGGAGCAGGAGCTTCGCACGCTTGAAAATGCCGATAGTGTCATTGAGGCTCTGGGCGAGGCGTGCCACCTGCTGAACGATGAGCAGATGGGCGCACTCAACTCGTTACGCGAGGCAGAGCGTGCCGTACGCAAAATTGGCGAGAACTACGGAGGAGCGAACGATATCGTAGAGCGACTCCACTCGGCGGCTGTTGAGTTGCGCGATATTGAGCGCACTCTCTCCTACGACTTGGAGCGCATTGAGAACAACCCGGAGAGGTTACAGCAACTTGCCGAGCGACTTGATTTGATCTATACCCTACAACACAAACACCGCGTAGAGAGCGAGGAGGAGCTGTTGCAACTGCTCGCCCGTTACAGCGAACAACTTCGCGCCATTGAGTCAAGCGACGAAGATATTGCCCACGCCGAAGAGGAGGTTAGACGACTTGAAGGCGAGGCGACAGAGTTGGCTCGCTCGCTCCGCACAAAGCGCGAGGAGTCTGCGCCACAACTTGCCGAGCGCGTTACCGAGATACTCAAAAATGTCGGTATGCCGATGGCTCAATTTACGATTACGCTCCGCGAGTGCGAACTCACCACAAGTGGAGGCGATATCGCCGAGTATCTCTTCTCGGCAAATGAGGGAGTGGCACCTCGCCCAATTGAAAAGATTGCCTCGGGCGGAGAGTTGTCGCGTGTGATGTTGGCACTCAAAGCAACCCTTGCCAAACACCTATCGTTGCCGACCATCATCTTTGATGAGATTGACACAGGCGTATCGGGACGCACCGCCTTTGATATGGGCGACATCATCAGCAACTTGGCCGAGGCGATGCAGATTATAGATATCACCCACTCTCCACAGGTGGCCTCCAAGGGCGACCGCCACTTCTTGGTCTATAAGGAGAGCAGCAGCACCCATATCCGCCCTCTCTCGGACGAGGAGCGCGTGGTTGAGATAGCCAAGATGTTGTCGGGCGACAGCATCACCGAGGCCGCGCTCGCACAAGCAAGACACCTCTTATCGCTATAATACAGTGGTTGTCATCTCTTAATTTTGCATTCTGCATTTTGAATTTTGCATTATGAAACGATTGGCTCAAATAGCGGTTCTCGTTGTGGTTGCACTGCTTATGGCGTGTAGCAACAAGGAGGTTACACCCGACACCGAGCCTCTATATACTCCGCGCTACGCCAAAGGCTTTGCCATTGAGCGCGACACGGCCAACGGCACGAAGTATCTTGTGGTCAAGAACCCTTGGCAGGGGGCTGACAATATAACCCTCTTCTTCCCAATCAACACTCCGGCACAGCGCATTGTTGCGATGTCGTCAAGTTATGTGGCGATGCTTGATGCCATTGGTTGCACAGAGCGTATCGTAGGTGTTTCGGGCGCGCAGTTCATCTCTACACCACGCGCCGTGGAGCGTATCGGGCGAGGCGAGATTGCCGATGTAGGCTTTGATGGCGCATTTGACTTTGA
>JAEIGA010013546.1_pt1 | contig 12415 bp, 10 predicted proteins | sample 9270691 | NCBI WGS metagenome assembly JAEIGA01 (sample SAMN17057246, study PRJNA624740) | gut metagenome | biome: biome; isolation source: fecal sample | host: Bos grunniens | place: China: Xizang | collected 2019
GCTTGAGTTGAAGTTCCAGATTTCCGGTTTCTGCGGGACGGGAAGACATTTTTTTACTCCTTCGCATTATTGTTTACTGCTTGCTCATACACTTTTGTCAGTCCGGACGCCCCGGTCCGGACAAAGAGCAATCGCTATAATATAGCGCAGAAAAATTAAAAAGCAACGATTTTTTACAGAAAACAGCAGCCATTCACCTGAAAATCAGGATTTTTTTATTAAAAACAACTGTTTTATCCGAGTTTATTCCGGAAAATTTCCAAAAATTCATCGGCATTTCCGGCGACAAAATCCGGCTGGGCAGCTTGCAGAGAAGCCGCCGAACCATATCCCCAACTGACCGCAACGGTGCGCATTCCGGCTTCTTTACCGGCGAGCACATCCAGTTCGGTGTCTCCGATCATCACGCATTCATCCGGCGAAGCACCGGTAACTTTGAGCGCAACTTTCAGCAGCTCCGCCTTGTGGAACATCTGTCCCGGCAGAATATCGGTGCAAAACATACCGTCAAAATAATTTTCAAACCCGTAACGGCGCGTCAGCACCCAGGTCGATTTGAAACGCTTGTAGGTCACAACGTAAAGCTTGAATTTGGCATCCCGGCAGAAATCAAGTATTCCCTGACTCCACGGATATGGTTTCTCGCCGCTCTGCTCGGAGTTGTCATAACAATGTTTGTAAGCGGTTGCCAATCCGGCACACATTTCATCGGATGCTTCGGGGAAAAGCTTGTGTACGATCACTTCAGCCGGAGGGCCGACCCGGAAGACTTTGTCAAAATCCGGACACTCCAAATTATTTTCGGCGATAGTCTGGAGCCAGGCATTGCGGATACCATTGTAGGTATCACCCAGGGTACCATCAAAATCAAAAAAGCAATACTTGACCGGGATCTCAGCCATTTTACAACCGTCCGTCCACCGCATTCTGCGGCAGCACGCTCTTGATGTCAAAGACGATACCGCCGGGATTTTTCAACGCATCAAGATCGATTCCGGCAAACTGGCGGTGGGCGACCGCCAGCACGACTGCATCATAACGGGAAGATTCCGGCAAAGTGCGGACCGACTTCAAACCGTAAATATCTTCGACCTCCTGCGGGTCTGCCATCGGGTCGTAAATATCGACCTGACAACCGAACTCCTGCAAGGTGCGGGTGACATCGACCGCCCGGGAATTGCGGATATCCGGACAGTTTTCTTTAAAAGTGACGCCCAGCTGCAGCACTTTGGCATTCAGTATCTTGAAACCGGATTTGATCATAAGTTTGACCACCTCCTGCGCCACATACTGTCCCATGCTGTCATTGATCCGGCGTCCGGCGAGGATCACCTCCGGCAGATAACCCAATTCCTGAGCCTTGTAGGTCAGGTAGTAGGGATCGACGCCGATGCAATGTCCGCCGACCAGACCGGGACGGAATTTGAGAAAATTCCATTTGGTTCCGGCGGCTTCCAGAACTTCGGAGGTGTCGATGCCGACCAGATGAAAAATCTTTGCCAATTCGTTGACAAAAGCGACATTGAGGTCGCGCTGGGAATTTTCAATAACTTTGGCAGCTTCGGCGACTTTGATACTGCCCGCCCGGTAAGTCCCCGCCTGAAGCACGCTGTTGTAAAGCGCATCCACGACATCGAGGATTTCAGGGGTGGAACCGGAAACGATCTTCTGGATCCGGGTAAAGGTATGTTCTTTATCTCCGGGGTTGATCCGTTCCGGGCTGTAACCGCAGAAAAAATCTTTATTGAACTTTTTGCCGCTTTCGCGTTCCATCACCGGCACACAGATCTCTTCGGTACAGCCGGGATAGACGGTACTTTCAAAGATCACCAACGCGCCTGATTTCATCACTTTGCCGACGGTTTCGCAGGCGAGTTTCAGCGGCATCAAGTCGGGTTGTTTGTATTTATCCACCGGGGTCGGCACCGTGACAATAAAAATATCCCGGTCACTCAGAGAACTGATGTCACCGGAATATTTCAAATTAACTGCACTTGCCAACTCTCCGGAAGAGATTTCCAGAGTGTTGTCATTCCCCGCACGGAGCATATCCAACCGGGATTTTTTGACATCAAATCCGATGGTGTCAAAAATTTTCCCGAATTCAACCGCCAACGGCAAGCCGACATATCCGAGACCGATAACAGCAAGTTTCAGTTGGCGGGATTGGATTTTTTCAATGAGACTCATCTGATGCTCCATCCGGGATTAACGGGAAAAATCTTACTTGACGCCCCAGCTGCGGAGATTGTCAATGGAGATCTTGGTGGAATCAAAGATATCGCGGCCCGGGAAAGGACGATCCTGTTCGATGGAGTACCAGCGGACACCGGTCTTTTCGCAGGCTTCGAGGATGGCGGGCCAATCGAGGTTGCCTTCGCCGATCTCGCAGAAAACCGGCTGCTTGTCAACGATGACAAAATCCTTGAAGTGGATGACGCTGATGCGTCCTGCCAATTTATTGATCCAGGCAGCCGGACTGCCGCCGCCGCGGGCGACCCAGTGAACATCGAGTTCAGAGTAGACGTTGTGACCGGCGGTCAGATCGAAAAAGGTTTCCAGCATAGTCTTGCGGGTTCCGGTGACATGAGCGAATTCAAACTGATGGTTGTGGTAGGCAAGTTTGATTCCGGCTTCGCCGAGGATGTCGCCCTGACGCTTGAACATATCAGCCAGTTCAGAGATCTTTTCGATAGAGGTAACTTCAAAGTCGCTGCCTCCGGGGGAACCGAGAGCGGTGAAATCGCATCCCAGAATCTGAAGCTTGTCGATGATCACTTTGGGATCACCGGAAATGGTATCAAGGCTCTCGTGAGTGGCACAGCAGTACAAACCGGCGGCATCCATCTGCTTGCGGATGACTTCCGGAGCGAGCGGCACACCGGAAACCTGGATCGCTTTGTAGCCCATACCGGCGACCTTTTCCAAAGTGGAGGCGAAGTCGCTTTCGGTCTTGCAATGCTCACGGAGGTTGTACATAGTCACGGCAATTTTTGAATCAGGGATCTGCATTTTCATATATCCTTTACAGTTTTTGTTCAAACTTTGATTACCAATATTTCAATCGCAACGGCTGATGACGATGGAGGAGTTCGATCCTCCGAAAGCGAAACTGTTGGAAAGAGCGTGATCAAATTTCACATTCTCCCGGTACTCCCGCACCAGATCGGCCCAGAGGAAATCTTCATCCGGGTCATCCAGATTTATGGATCTGGAAATAAACTGCTTATCCAGCATGATCGAACTGAAGATCACCTCCGCCGCACCGGTTGCACCGACCATATGTCCGGTCTGGCTCTTGGTACTGTTGATCGCCGGACATTTTCCGGAACCGACAAGTTTGCGGATGGCATTCAATTCGACGACGTCGCCGATCGGAGTAGCCGTACCGTGGGTGTTGATGTAACCGATGTCACCGATGCTCAATCCGGCATCTTTAAGCGCCATCGCCATCACAGCGGCGCTGGCATCAGCATCGGGCACGACCATATCGACAGCGTTGCTGTTGGCGGCGATACCGGTAATTTCACAAATGGGACGGGCACCGCGGGCCTTGATGCTGCGTTCGCTTTCAAGCACCATGTATGCCGCACCGCTGGACAGAACAAAACCGTCACGGTTGCGGTCAAAGGGGCGGCTGGCCTTTTCCGGAGTGTCATTGTAGTGAGTGGAGAGCGCCCGGCAAGCACAGAATCCGAGAGCATTCTGCCAATCGAGCTGTTCCACACCGCCGGTAATGACCATATCATATTCACCGCTGCGGATAAGCCGGGCTGCCTGCATGATCGACAGCGCGCTGGTGGCGCAGGCGGCAGAAACATCGTAAGATTCGCCCTTGATACCGAAAATCAGCGAAAGGATGCTTACGGCACTTGAGGGCATGATCCGGGGGACCGCAAAAGGACTGACCGAGCGGAGCCGGAAGTTGGTTGTAAGATAAGAGTAAGCAGATTCAAACAACTCTTTGGAATTGCTTGCAGCCTGACCGCCAACCAGAGCCATACGCATATTGGGAACATCTTCGACGGCAATGCCCGCTTCCTTGAATGCTTCGCAAACGGCGGCAACCGACATCACACCGGCAGGCGGACAAAAACGTTTGGTCTTGCGGTCAATGAGATCGACCTGCGGATCGTGCTCTGCCATACCGCCGACCTGACTGTCCAAACAAACATCTGCAAAAGACTGAATTTTAGTGATACCGCTTTTTCCACTGCGCAAAGCCGCTTCATTTTCACTGACCGATGAACCAAGCGGAGTCAACAATCCGCGGCCAGTTATGAATACCCGTTCCATTAAGTCCTCTTTTTTGGTTGTTTTGTCAACGTACTTGCGGATAATATAGCGCATTATTGCGTTTTTTCCAGTTTTTCAAATAATTTTTGTGGAATATTTCCCCAAAAGATGCTATATTTGCCTGCAGACATGGAGTTTGGGCAATGAATAAATTACTTGAAGTAAAAAATCTGACAATAACTTTTTCCTCTGGAAAAAATGCACCGGAGGTCGTTTCCGGCGTCTCGTTCCAGGTAAACTCCGGCGAAATCCTCGCTCTGGTCGGCGAATCCGGTTGCGGAAAAAGCGCATCCTGCCTGGGATTCACCGGATTGCTGCCCTCTCCTCCGGCATCGGTCAAAGCGGAGAAAATCGTTTTCAATTCCGGGGAAACCGCCGTCGATCTCACCAATGCCGCCCCTCGGCAGCTCCGAAAAATCAGAGGCGGCCATATCGCTTACATTTTTCAGGAACCCACCGCTTCGCTCAATCCGGTGATGCGCATCGGTCATCAGATCGAAGAGATGCTGAAACTCCACCGTCCCGAAATCAAAAAACGCAAAGATGAGGTCATCTCCCTGCTGAAACAGGTCGGTATCGTCAATGCCGAAGCCCGATACAGCGCCTATCCGCACGAACTCTCAGGAGGTATGCAGCAGCGGGTGATGATCGCCATGGCGCTTGCCGGAAACCCCGAACTTCTGATCGCCGACGAACCGACCACCGCATTGGATGTAACGGTGCAAGCCCAGATACTCGACCTGCTGGACAATCTGCGCAGAGAACGCAATATGGCAGTTATCCTCATTTCGCACAACCTGGGAGTCGTCTCCCGCCTTGCCGACCGGATCGCTGTCATGTATGCCGGCAAGATCGTGGAAACCGGCTCTGCCGAAGAAATTTTGTTTTCTCCGGCGCACCCCTACACCCGGGCGCTGATCTCCGCCATCCCGGTACTCGGCAGTAAAGAAACGCGCCTGAACACTATTCCCGGTATGGTCCCTGCCCCCGGCAACTTCCCCGCCGGATGCCGTTTTTACGGCAGATGCACCCATTGCGGAAGCTTGCCGGAACCGCTTCAGAATCAATGCGCCTCTGCCGCACCGGAAGTGTGCGTGCTGAACGATAAACATTCCGTCTGGTGCCATGCGTTGAATGGAGAAAAATCATGAGCAAACCCTTCAACACCCAACACGGACGGATGCTGCTCCTGATCACGGTATTCATCCTGCTCGCCGGGATGATCGTGCTGATCTACACCCATCCGGACAAAAAACGGAACAGCACCGACAGTAAAACCACCTACGAGCAGAACATCCGGGACATCTGGCACGAACAGATCAATCAATTGCTGGCGCAGGGGGATCTGACCAACGCCCGCCTTGCCGCCGGAAAAGTTCTGCACAGCATTCCGGACGATATTTTTGCCAAACGGATCCTGGTCCGGATCGCTTTCGAAGAAAAAAAGAAGGCTCTTGCCATCCGGATGTGCCGGGATATTATTCTTTACCATCCGGAAGATGCCGCATCCCGCAACAATCTGGCGGTGCTTCTGACACCGGATTCTCCTGTCGAAGCCGCACGGGAGATCGCTATCGCTTTGCAATTGGCGCCGGATAATCCGGTCATCAAGCGCAATTTTGAAATCATCGACCGGAACGTGAAAAAGCAGGAATTGACCGGGATCATTCCGCCAAACGGTCAATTCCCGGATCTGCTTTCGCTGAAAATCCGGGAAACGGGGAAATGATATGGGCAAAATCAAGGTAATGAGTACGGCTTTAAGCAACCGGATCGCCGCCGGAGAGGTCATCGAACGTCCGGCATCCGTGGTCAAAGAGCTCGTTGAAAACTCCATCGATGCCGGAAGCACCTTTATTTCGGTTGAGATCGAACGTGCCGGAAGCAAACTGATCGCCGTCACCGATAACGGCTGCGGCATGGATGCCGAAGATGCGTTGCTTTCGCTGGAACAGCACGGTACCAGCAAACTGCTTTCTGAAGAAGATCTGGAACATATCATCACCCTCGGTTTCCGCGGTGAAGCGCTGCCTTCGATCGCTTCGGTGAGCCGTTTTTCCATGCAGACCCGGATGGCCGATGCCGCCGAAGGGGTCAAAATCTGCTGCTGCGGCGGAGAAAATTTAAACACCATCCCCTGCGGAGGTCCGGCCGGAACCCGTATTGAAGTATGTGATCTTTTTTTCAATCTCCCTGCCCGCAAAAAATTTCTGAAATCAGCCGCCACCGAAGAACACCATATCGAAGAGACCATGATCATGCTCGCCATCGCCCATCCGGAGATCGGCTTCCGTCTGCAGATCGACAACCGTATTGCATTCCACACGCCCTCCAGCAGCAGTCAGGAATTCCGGCTGCGGGAGCTTTTCGGCAAAAGTTTCACCGACAAAATGCTCTTTTTTGAGCATATCGAAAACGGCATGCACATCTCCGGATGTGTTGCTGCTCCGGGCTTCACCCGCCCCTCCCGCCGCGATCAGCGGGTTTTCATCAACTTCCGTCCGGTGGAGGCGCAGGCGGTCTACCGGGGAATAAAAGAGGGGTATGCCACGCTGGCCGAGCCCGGACGCTACAATCCGGTGGTACTTTTCATCGATATGCCCCCGGAAGAACTCGATGTCAACGTCCATCCTGCCAAGCGGGAGGTACGCTTCAAATCCGAATACATCGTCAGCCGCGCTGTGGCATCAGCCATTTCGGCGGCACTCCGCAAAACCCGGGAAACTCCGGAAGATGCGGCTCCGGAAAATCTGCCGCTCTCCGGAAAATTGCCCTTATCTCTGATCCTTGATGCCGCTGAAGTCCGTTATCAGGTCGCAAGTCAGGTGCAAAATCCGCTGGACGGACTCTTCTTTGACCACAATGAACCGCCGAAACCTGCCGAAACGGTTGTAAAAATCCCGCCGGCTCCGGAAACTCCGGTACCGGAAAGTGCCACCGAAGATATTGAAGTGTCGATCGACCATAAACCGGCCTTTGAAACGATCGCAGAATCAACTCCCGGCCCCTCCCTTGCTCCCGCAGCTGCCCCGGCAGTTCCGGAGACTCCGGCAGAAATCCCGGCGGTCCCCTCTTTGCGTGGAGATGCCGCAAGGATGTGGGAGAAACCGGCGAGTTTTTCCGGCAATTGGCCGAAAGAGATCCTGGGGGTTCTCGACAACACCTATATTCTTGCCTCCGGAGATACCGGACTTATCCTGATCGACCAGCATGCCGCCCACGAACGGGTGATGTTTGAAAAGTTACTGGATGAAGCGGAAAATGCCGCCGTCGTCCAGCAAAGTCTGCTTCTGCCGGAGATCATCGATCTGCCGAAACAGGAGGTCTCATTGCTTATGGGATACCGGAAAATATTTGAACGCTTCGGCTTTGATATTGAATCCGCCGGAGGCAATACGGTCATGCTCAACGCCATTCCGCAAAACTTCGGCAAATGCCGGGATATTGCCGGATTTTTTGCCGAAATGCTGTGCGAAATCAAAGAAAACAGCGATCTGAAATCAACCATCCCCCCGGAACATATCGCCCGTGCCGCCTGCCGGGCCGCAGTTAAAGCCCACGACCCGCTCAATATGCCGGCGATGGAGAAACTGCTCAGCGATCTGAAACAATGCCGTCAGGGCACCCTCTGTCCGCATGGTCGTCCGACGATGATCACGCTGAGTTACAAAGAGATCGAAAAACGTTTCCAGCGGAAATAAAAAAGCGTTGACCGGAAAATTTTCCGATCAACGCCTTTGGGAAATGTAATTTCACATTACCGGATTCAGCAGATAAAGGGTGCTGCCTTTGCGCAGATCCTTGACATTTTCCCGGTATTCCGCCATGTGGGCAGAATCCAGATGCGCCTTGAGATCGGCTTCACTTTCCCACGCTTCAACGATGGTGAGAAACGTTTCATTGGCATCTTTATCCAGACAGGGATTGTAGGTGATGCAGCCCTTTTCAGCCCGGACGACCGGGACAAGATCACGCATGATGGCGAGCATTTTTTCCTGACAACCCGGATTGAGTTCCATTCTGGCGACGACGTGGATCATGATAAAAATTCCTTTTCAATAAGCTTTTTTCATAATTGAGAGCAAAATCTCATAACTTTCATCCAGCGGTACCGGACGGGGGGCATTTTCCAGCTTCATCCGGTTTTCCGAAGCACTTCCGGCGGTACGTTCCAGAAGTTCCATGGTAATACCTTCCCATGCGGAAAGTTTATCCGGCAATCCGGTCGACAGGATGAATTCCCGGGAACTTCCGATCACCTCCTGCGGGGTATTTCCCGGGAAAATATCGGCAAGTTCCATCGTTCTTTCGGCAACTTTTCCGTTGGCGAGATAATATTCCCAGGCTTCCGGCAGCAGCAACGCCACCGCTTCACCGTGGGCGATCCTGCCGAACCAGGAGAAACTGCACAAATGCGGCAGTCCGGTGGATTTGAAACGGATCGTCATACCGCCGAGCGTGGAGGCGACCATCATCGCCCGCCGGGCGACGATATCATCCGGAGAAGTCAGAACTTTCGGCAGATATTCCCGGATCAGAGCGATACCGCACTTTGCCCATTCGTTGGCCTGCGGATGATTGCTGTCGGCTCCGACATTGAGAAAACCTTCGATCAGATGGGCGAGCGCATCACAGCCGACCGCCCGGGTGAGCGTTTCCGGCATGGAGCGCTGGAACATCGGCGGACAGAATGCGATCGCCGGAACACTTTGATCTTCCACAATAAGTTTTTTCACACCGGAAGCATGATCGACGATATTGGAATAGGGCGTTGCCTCCGAACCGGTTCCGCTGGTAGTCGGGATGGCGACCATCCGCTTCAACCGTTTTCCGGGATTGGCGCTGCTCCAGCGATTGACACCGAAAAGATCCTTGAGCGGCCACTTGGTCTGCCAGGACAAATAGGCGGCTTTGGCGGCATCGAGGACACTTCCGCCGCCTACGGCGATGACATTTTCCGGCTGCTTTTCATTGAGAAAAGCGATCATTTTTTCCACAGTTTCGATGGAAGGTTCGGCTTCAACGCCGGTCCACACCTCGAATCCGGCACAGCGGAAAAGTTCCGCATAGTGAGTCCCCGAAAAGACCACCGTCTGCGGCGCGCTGTGTCCGAGGGCAATACTCAGCACCTGAAATATATCATCGGTGACAACGATCAATTCACCGGGAGAATTCTGCAGCAGAGATTCTGCGTATTCCAGAGTTACCATGTTGAACTTGCTCCGTAAGCGGCATTGTCATAGAGATGATACGGCATGGAAGGAGCCGACCAGGGCAGACGGGCATCGAGTTCTTCAATGGAATCGATTTCGCCGTCCAGATATTCCTGGATCCGGACAATCAGCTCTTCCAGACGGGCAGCCTGACCGGCAAAGCGGATCTGGATGCGTTCCAGACCGAACGCTTTGGAACGGGCAAGCCAGATCTGACGGAACAATCCCTCAACCTGATACAGTGCGGTCAACGCAGCCGGAATAGTCGTCGTGGCAAGTTCATGGAGCGCCAGCCGGTCGCCGCTGTCGTAAGCCGCTTCCAGAGCGCCGCGCAGTTCGAGTTTGCGCATCAGGAACTTGGTCACCGCAACAGCATAGGCGATGTTGCCGGCTTCGTTGTCTTCGATATGCGGCATGATGCGGCAGAGAATTTCATCGTAGGTGTCCAGCAATTCGAGATCGAACTCCGGATTCACCCGCTTGATGCCGTCAAATGCGATTCCCATAAGCGGATCGTCCCAGAGGATCGATTGAGCGTAAACTTCGTATTTCTCTTTACCTTCCGGAGCGACATTGAGTACATGGAGTCCGGATGCGGCGATCTGGGCGCCATAATCGGCGAAACAGACCGCTTCAAAACGCCGGGCGGTGTTGTTTTCATCGTTTTCTCCCCAGCAGAGGTCACCGCAGCGCAGAATACCTGCCAGAGAGGAATCATAGTCGCAATAACCGCCGTCATCACCCCACATGGTGAAAAACAATTCCTTGATATTTTCCTGACGGCACGCTTCGATACAGGGTGCCGCAGTCAGCATCGTTTTGGAGTGATCGTACCACAATCTCACCCAGGTCCAGATTCCGGATGCGACCACCGGTTCCTTACCCAGATCGCGATGGCGCCGGATCATTTTGACATAGGTCTCTTTATCCCGGTGATAGTAATCCCAATAGACCAGTTTGGTCGCCGGATCGATCTGATCGGCAAGTCCTTCGGGAAAAGGAGATTCCGTATCATAGTACAAACTGGTGTCATTGGTGAGCCGGAAATACATATCCGACCACATCATCGGCTTCATACCGTATTTGGAACAGACTCCGGAAACCATTGCCAGCTGGCGGTTCATCAGATCAAAGCCGCTGGTACAGCCATGAAGCCGGTGATAGCGTCCCAGTCCCAGACCGTGAGCTTCGTCCATACCGATGTGGATGTTGCGGGTGCGGAAAGCCTTGCTCCAGAAAGCGATCATCTTTTCCACCAGCGCATTGACATCGGGATCGCCGACCATCATGATTTTGGGAGTATCCTGCAATTTCTGGTACGGCGGATGGCGGAGCATCTGCTGCAAATGAGCAAGGGTCTGGATACAGCCGACCATTTCGATGCCGAGAGCAGCGGCGTATTCGTCGATCTCCTGAAGTTCCTCCAGAGTGTACTGACCGCGGAAAGCACCGAAAAATGGTTCGTCTTCAAGTTCGTAAATATCTTCGCAGTAAAGCTGCACCTGGGTGTAACCGGCAAGTGCCATGCGGCGAAGCCATTTTTTGAGATGATCGACCCGCATCACCATACCGCGGGAAACATCGAGCATGATGCCGAGAGATTTGAACGGAGTCGAATGCTGTTCTTCGATTTTGGCAAGCGCGCTGCCGATACCGCGGGCGGCACCGGAGAGCGTGGAATATTCGATTTTCACTTCGCCTTTGGAACGGCTGACTTTGGAAAAGGCTTCCTCTTTTTCCACATATTCAAATTTCAGCTTCAACCCCCGGCCGCCCTCACTTACCGGATATTCTTCAGAAAGAGTATTGAGCAGAGCGTCGATTTCAGGAGAAACCTCACTTTTTTTCCATGATAATTTAACATTTGCACCGCTATTCATCACAAACCTCCTTCGATGCTGTAAAAGTTCTTTGCTTACTATACAACGATTTTGTTTTATTGCAAGAAACAAAATGAAAAATATCCGGATTCATCAGGGTAATTTTGCGTACAAAAACCCGGATTCCGGCAAAAGCGCTGCGATCGGCTTGACTTTTGCATATTCATGCAATATATTATTAAGTTGATATTGTACAACAACCATAAAACCGGAAACAAAATCATAATGGTAAAAGAGTTCTGCGATATATCCTGCAAAGAACATCCTGTCGAAATCGTCATTTCGTTGACCGGACAGATGCCCGATTGCAGCAACGACATCCGCATCAGTGATCCTCCGGCACTCACAGAGAAGTGCCTGTCGGTCGATAGCGGAGAGGTCTTTTACACTCTGCGTTCCGGATGGGAAAAACGGGAACTGGCTTTGAGCATATCGCTGTTCAAATATGCCAAGCGCACTTTACGCCGGAAGATCCGTCCGGCAGCTCCTCCGGTGATACCGGCAAGGCTCCAGTGTATTTTTGTGCCGGTCTCCCGGTTGAGGTTGTGAAACCGGCACCTTGTTCCCAGGTGTACTACTACGATCGTAACTTAAACTTTTCATCAACGAAAAACCAAATATCTTATGGAAAATCTGCAAAGAAGCGGTCTTGATTGTTTTCAGGAGCTGCTCAAACAAAAGCGACTTGCCCCGGATTGGGACGGGATCGTAAACGACAAGATGCTCGAAGCATACGACGAAAATTCGCTCGATGCTTTGTTCAAAATCGCCGAGGCGATGGAGTATCATCCGGAAATATGCAACATTTTTGAAGCAGAAAATGTCACCTCTCCGGCGATCACATTGCTCAAAAACAATGAATATGTCTGCGTCATCAATCCCGCGCAATTGAAAACTGAAAAGGTTGCACTTTTCAACCCGCGCGGCAAAAACGGTCCGGCCACGGTGATGATCCCGACGGCGCAATTCAAAGAGATCACTGACGGTAAAGCGGTGATATTCCACAACCTGCGCGACTTTGATGCC
>JAEIGA010013547.1_pt1 | contig 12415 bp, 7 predicted proteins | sample 9270691 | NCBI WGS metagenome assembly JAEIGA01 (sample SAMN17057246, study PRJNA624740) | gut metagenome | biome: biome; isolation source: fecal sample | host: Bos grunniens | place: China: Xizang | collected 2019
CGCGCGTTTGACCACTGTACCCGACAGTTGTACAGGGTCAAGGTTTGCAACAGGAGTGACAACGCCCGTGCGGCCCACCTGATAGGTAACCTCGTTAAGGCGTGTTACAGCGCTTTCGGCCTGGAACTTATACGCTATTGCCCAACGTGGCGACTTGGCTGTGTAGCCAAGGTTCTTTTGCTGTCGCAGCGAGTTCACCTTCAGCACAATGCCGTCGGTGGCAAAGGGCAGGTTCTTACGCTCGGCATCCATGCGGTCAATAAAGGCGAACACCTCGTCAATGGTGCGGCATTTGCATGTGGTATCTGATATTTTGAATCCCCACCCTCTTGCTGCCTCAAGATTCTCATAGTGCCCATCGGCCGGCAGCTGCTCGCCAAGCAGGAAATAGAGATAGGCATCGAGCGAGCGTTTGGCAACTACCGACGAGTCTTGCAGTTTCAATGTTCCCGACGCGGCGTTGCGCGGGTTGGCAAACAGCGGCTCGCCGGCAGCGGCACGTTCCTCGTTCAGTCGCTCGAACACCACCCATGGCATGAGCACCTCGCCGCGTATCTCAAACTCGGCAGGGTAACCGCTGCCCGAGAGCACCAACGGCACGGTACGTATTGTCTTTACGTTTGCCGTGACATCATCACCTTTTTCGCCGTCACCACGTGTAACGGCGCGCTCCAGCTTGCCGTCAACGTATGTCAATGATATCGATGTGCCATCGAATTTCAGTTCGCAGCAAATCTCAAATTCCTCGTTCAAGGCACGTTTCACCCTGTCGAAGAAATCGGCTACCTCCTCACGAGAGTAGGTATTGCCAAGCGAGAGCATCGGGTATTTGTGTTGCACCTGCTTGAACTCCTTTGTTATGTCCGAGCCCACACGCAAGGTTGGCGATGTGGGGTCATACATATCGGGGTTGGCAGCCTCCAAATCCTGCAGCTCACGCATGAGCATATCGAACTCGATATCACCAATTGTCGGCGAGTTGAGGACATAATAGTTGTGGTTATGTTCGTGCAGCTGCCTGCGCAGCTCAAGTATACGAGCTTTTGAATCCATAGGTATCATTTTTTCTCTCTGCGAAGATACGAAAAAAGCAGTGCTGCACGCAGTTTTTCCATGATTTATTCCGCATAATGTTCAAAAAAAACGAACCAGCATTGGATTTCAAAATAAACCCCTATCTTTGTAAGTAATCAGAACTGTGAAATACACATTTTTATAGACACACAAAACAGATGGCAATTATTAAATAAACTCAGACATTATGGCTACATACAATTTTCAAGACAAACTTTATGATGCTATTGAGAACTATTACCATTACAACCCGGACACTTTGATGCCTTTGCTAATGATTTCTCTAGCCGCACAAGGAAAGCTGCGTTCAACTACAAAAAACACTGATGGAGCTGTTGTATTATACAAAGTCCAACTTGACAAAGCTGCAGAATACGATTGGGTACGCTTGAACCCTGCACTCAAAAAGAGATTCAATCAAATCATGGTTTCAGGTGCCAATACAATAAGCATAGAAGGTTGTATCGATGAGTCGGCAATGGATATATACAATACATTCCACCACTATGACACATTTACCGTAGAAGAAGAGTACCATCACAGAATTGGTGTACTTTATCACCACTCAAGAAACAGAGCAAGCGAAAATGCCCATCGTCAATACGCAGCCATATGTTTGGCCGAAGAACTAATCGCGGCACCCGCAGAATGGCTGAACAGCAAATTCCTTAATGTAGCAAACCACATGTTGGTCAAGTCGGGACTGCAGCCGGAACGTCCTCGTCTAAAAGTCGCATACGCTTTAAAAGCTTTACTGAAATATGATGGCATTGGGAAAGTATACAACCCGTTTGCAGGATGTGCCATAGCTGCAGCCACAATCCCTGCCGGTGAAAACATGTTCGCCGATGGAAATGAAAACGACAAGCTCTTTGCCGTTGCCCGACTATTGAATTATGGCATGGGAGGCTCAAACAAACATTATAAACAAAGAGACTCCACACAATGGACAGATGGGAAGTTTGACTATGTACTCTCCACATACCGTGGTTATGTCAATGGCAAATCGGCATTTGACTTCTGCCTTTCCAAGTGCTTCGATACACTGACCGAAAAAGGAAAGTTTGCAGGCATCGTAGCCCCTAAAGATATTTTCGAGAATCAGTCAGCGGAGATGAAAGAAGCATTGAAACGCGACTGGGTGGAGACGATAGCACTTCTTCCCTTTGGCGAGGTTGCCGTACTTGTAAACGCAAAGAAAGAGAGGTCTATGAAGTCAAAGGTGCGTTTCTTCGACCTCACACACCCTATGCTCCGACGCAGGCCTATTGGTTTATTGCTGAACAATGATGAATACGCACGTATCCTACGTTTGGCCGATGTAAAGAAAAAGGGATATCTGCGCAGTCTGGTTGTACCGGAAATAGGAGAACGCGAAGGTTATGAAATTGTAAAATTGGGCGACTTTGTCAAAAAAGCAAGGCGAAGGACATATTCTTTGGCCAATGTTGCCGAGGACAACCGTGTCATGGCATCCATAGACAGGAAAACGACTTATGACAAATTCCGCGGGCCATGGATGAACGGCATTGACAAATCAAGAATATCATCGCTTTTTGCTCCGGCATATCACTTGACCGTCGACAGCCTTATCACCAACGACAGAGGTAATCTGGAGCCAAGACTATTCGATACCGATTTGGGAACAGCCTATTTCCAGGATGGTTACGCGTTCGAGCTATACAGTCCTGTCAATTTTGAATGGCTGATAATGCAGTTGAATGAGCCGTATGTACTTCGTCAGCTCCATCCGTACGGAATGGACGAAATGGTGCCCGAGACAATAACAGAGGAACAGATTCTGAATTTGAAATTGTATCGTGAAATTGAAGATGACGAACTGTCGAATCTTTTTGAAGAGAATGACGATTCCGAGTCAAATATGCTACCTGGCGGATATGAACTGACCGGCAACAAACACATCTATGTAATCCACAAATTCCTTGGCCATGGCAGTTTTGGATATGCATATAGCGCAATGGCAAAGAATCTCATGACAGGAGAAGAAAGAGAAGTGGTCCTCAAGGAGTTCTACCCCCACGAAGATTACCATAGAGAGGGTAACGAATTCAAAGCCGTAGCCAATGACATCACCAACTTCAACATTGAAGTAGAAAAGGAGAAGTTCCGTAAAGAGGCTGAAATAATGCGTATGTTGGGAAACACTAATGACAGCCACATTGTCCCGGCCGAAGAACTTTTTGAGAGCGAAAAAACCGGTACATTGTACTACGTAATGCCATTCTACCATTCAGGTTCATTGGAAGATTTACAGAATTCAGGTACAATCTTCACCGAGGAGGTGCTCCTGCATCATGTAGTAACCCCGCTATGCAAGGCTCTCCATGTTGCACACAAGAAAAATGTCCTGCACCTGGACATAAAGCCCGAAAACATTCTGGTAGATGACAATGGCGATGCTGTATTGACAGATTTTGGAGTCGCAAAACAGTATGACGAGGAAGGTGCTATTATAAACCGAAGAGGTGTGCATGGAACAAGTTCTTTTGCAGCACCGGAAATGAGAAGCCGTTCTGCTATGGTAAAATTCGGCAGCGAACCGGACATCTTTTCCCTTTCGGCGACATTGTACAATCTTGCAACACAGCAATGTCCACATCCAATACAATACAACAGCGACGAAGACAGGGATTTGCGTGAAAATATGGAAGCAGAGAACCTGTCCGCAGGCTTCATCAATGCCATCATAGCCGGACTACAGGCCGCAGCACCGGCACGTCCAAGCAACGCCCAGGCATTCCTGAAAATGTTTCCTGGTTGTGAAGATATAGAACTTTAACAATAAAAAGATGGCACGATACGGAAATTATATTGTACTCGACTTCGACGGCACGGTAGTGAAACATCGCTACCCCGACGTCGGCGAAGATATCGGTGCAGTCCCTGTACTTAAGAAACTTGTAAAAAACGGACATCGTCTATTGCTGAATACTATGCGTAGCCGTGACTCCGAGGGCATTGACACACTGCAACCTGCCATAGAGTGGTTTGCAAGCAACGGCATTCCACTATACGGAATCAATGAGAACCCAAGCCAAAAAGAGTGGACAGCGTCTCCTAAAGTATATGGCAACATCTACATAGACGATGCAGCACTTGGAGCGCCATTGAAAGCGGACACTACCCCTACAGTCGGCATGCCACCGGCACCACCTTATATAGATTGGGGTGTAACCGCTATCTACCTGTTCTACCACGAATACTTGACCGATAAGGATATATTGAATTTGATAGAAGAAGGGGTAATAGACAAAAATCTTGTCAAAACCGTGAAATGAGAAGATTGAATTCCCATGTATACAATAAAGGAGACTACTTGGGCGGGAGTTGACCGAAAACAGAATAGCTACAATATTTTCAACAATGTCCATTCTGCTCTCTGCGAAGATACTACAAAAGCGGTGTGATTTCAACGAAATCACACCGCTTTTGTAAATTATTAATGCTTTTTAGAACTCGGCACAAGCGAATGTCACCAAACGGAAATCCTTCTTGTAGATGGTCACGGTCTTTGTACTTACGTTATATGTAACACCCAAAGACTTGTCGGCCTTCACGTAACCGTTTGAAACAGCCGAGAAGCCCTCTCTGCGCAAAGACTGTGCATATATGTTCCACGCAGCATCGTCCTGCTCATATATGAATGTGATTGAATTGGCAGCAACAACATAACCCTGTGCTGTCTGTCCATACATTGGGAAAGCAGCCATCAAAGGCGAGAGAGCCACCTGCTGTGCAGGCTGCATTTCGCTCATTTCGTAACCGTTCTTCTTGAAAGCCTTAGCTGCCGACTTCTCAGCGCTGCAAGATGTTGTCAAAACAACAACTGACATTAACAGAATTGCAGAAATTGTAAAAATCTTTTTCATAACCGTAATCATTTATTTATTTTTTGCAAAAGTACATTTTTTTAGCATAAACAACTATCAATCACAAAAAATTATTTCACTCCGCCATACGGCATAGCACCGGTGGAGTTTGTGCCATCGTCACGCTCGCCCGCGGTCTGCACCTGCGCCATCAGCTCCGGCGGTATGCCTTGCATCTGCAGGCCGCCTGCCAAAGCCTCCTCGTTGCGTTTTATCGCCTCAAGGATTTTTGTAGCGAATGGATAGGATGAATTCTCAAGCATAGTCTTCACATCCACAGCATTGGCACGGAACAGTTCCATGAGGAAATCATTGGCAAGCATCTGATATGCAGGTGTGTTGTAACCCTCGGAAATTGTAATGTCAAGTTCACTGTCCTGCACCTTCTGCGGGTCGTACCACTTGGCCTCCTCGCTGTACTGTGTACCGGCAAGGTCTATATAACGGCTTTCGGTATAATACTGTTGCAACGTCTTCATCACTTTGGCATCACGACGACGTCGGAATGTTCTGAAGGCATCAAACAACCCTTTGAGGTTCAGTGATGAGTTCTGCACCTGCTGCGCATAGAGCGAAGCCGGGGTTCCCGAGTGTGGACTATGTCCCTGCATTGCCGAGTTGACACCCGATATCTCATTGATGAGCCTCAACTGCAGATTCAACAATTCAAAATCACCGGCAACAGCTGCACCGCTATTATATTGCCGCACCACTCCGTCAATACTCTGTCCGGGTTTCAGCTTTACGAAGAGTACACCGTTGTAACGTACATACTCATCGATAACCTCCTCGCGCGACATGCTCTCGAAAGCATCATCATCAACGACAAGCACACCTTTCGACGATGTTCCGCGAATGAAATCAATGAGTGTCGCGGTGCGGTTTATGGCACGTTGCTGGTCAATAAACTGCTCCACAAAATTGCCCAAGCGGCCTTGTATCAAGGGATAAAGATGCAGCACATAGTTGTGTTCGCCATGCCAGTAAGGGCTACGTCCCTCCTGCAGAATATCGCCATTGGGCGACATATAGCGATAATACCAATAACGCTCGGTCGCAAACTCATACTCGATGAGCAAAAGGTCATCATCGGATACTGTACCTACGCTTTCGGTCTCAAAATTTGAGTTCCCGGCCTCGTTCATTGGCGCGAGATTTCCGCTTTCAGTTTTTAGTTTCCAGTTTTCACCTTTCGCTCCGCGCAACCTGTTTTCACTTTTCACATTTCCGCTTTCACCTTTCGCTCCGCGCAACCCGCTCTCGCTCGGCATAGCATCAAGTAAACTTGCGCTCTGCGCTCGCTTATCCGCGGCTTTCACCTTTAATCCCACTTCGTGCGATTGAACCTCGGCTGCATTCGCTGCAAAACGCGAAAGCGAACTTTCCGTTTCGCTCATTGGCGCGGGCTTTCCGTTTTCACCTTTCACCTTTAACCTTTCCGCTTCTTTACGTCTGCGGTCGTTCTCTGCGTCGAGTTTCTTGCGGCTCTCCTCGTCATAAGGCAGATAGCCCCAGGTGCCGCGCTGTGTATCGTTCCACAGATAGGCATCGCGTGTCTCGAGTTTCCATCCTAAAATCACCCGGCACAGATTACTGTGCGATGCAGAATAGAATGAAAGGGAACGAGCCTCATCGCCCTGCATTGCGCGGACACCATATATCTGTGAATCCACGGACGAGTAGATGTTGCGGATGCGTTCCTTCTGTTGTGGGGTGCTGCCAAAATGTGCCAACACATCATCGAGCGGAAGGTCAAAGAGTTCGCCAACGCAGGTCAAATCCCACATACGTACATCCTCAATGTTGGTATTGAAGAAAAGACGCGAAGGATTTACCGCATACACCCAAACATCCTGTTTATCCTTTGAGCGGTTCATGCCGTACTCGACTCTCTGTGCCATCATACCGCCATTGAGCAGCATGCGCATACAATCGGCATCCACCTCCTCCATCTCATTGATGTCATGTACATATTCAATGGCAACCGACATCATCTCACCCACACGGCTCTCGCTCTGGTCACGCGCCACACACACCGGACGCATGAGGTTCTGACGCAGCTGTCCCTCAATATTGCTCAAAATGGGAGCTATCATATTGTTCTTGAGCGGAACCTTACCATTTTTCTTTATCAGTTCGCCTTCTGTTATCTGCGCAAGGGTATCGGGGTCTGTGACCAGGTCGCCCCATTGGTCGCCATAGCTGTACATGAGGCTTCGCCGCAGTTTGCGGCGAGCCTCATCAAGAGCATTCCAACAGGCAGCACACTCGGCAAGAAACTCATAGGCAACACCCGGTTCCTTTTCCTCCCTGTGCTCCCGACGGGATGATGCTTTCACACGTTTGTCAAGAAATTTATTCATCACACAAAATGTTTTTTCAGTTCATCACATCGAGTTCATCATCCAAGTGTCTGAAGGCATCGCGCCACTTGCGGTACTCCACGGCATCACTCAATTGCCTGCGTTTCTCGTCCTGAGCCTTCTTGAACTCACTATAGCCGAAATCGTTTTTAGGTTCTGACACATCATGAGGTTTGCGTGGCTCATCGGAGTATGCCTTTTGCAGTTTCTCATACACAATGTCGAGCGGTCCGTAGAAGTAGGTCATCAAGTCGACAAGGTCGCTGATAACAAAGCCGGAACGTGTCGGTTCATTCATGACGGGCTGAACAGCATCGTCATTGAATGGCACTCTTCTGCCCGACAGTTTGTACAAAGTATAGTCGTCAAGTGTCGGGAAATTTTCCTTGAACACATCCGGCAGAACCCCGAACTCTCTCAAAAACACCATGTCAATATCGCCCGACTTGTCAAAATCGGGGTCGGCGAGTCTCGCCTTGTCTATTGCCTCGATAATCTTTTTTGCCTTTTCATATTTACGTCCCAGCCTTGATTCAATACCAAACAGGTTCATTGAGACAGCCTTATTGAAGCCCTCATAATCCCTCACCACCTCCTGCAGAACCTTTGGCATATAAGCCATTCTTTCGGGATTGGCAAGGAAACTCCTGTCGACAACCAATTTTTTGTTCCCTGCATCATAGCTCACAGGCATTTCCATATTATCGACCACCTCAACAGGCAGTTTCGCAAGTTCAGGATATCTTGTATAGAATGATTGGTCATCAAAAATATCCTTGAGAGTCGCATTCTTCAACGGTACATCGGCCTGGTTTTCATCGCCACCACGATGCTTTGCACCCGAGCGAGCCATCCTCACCTGCTCATCTGTAGCACCCCATCTGTTGAGCGTCTCTTGTTTTTTGGCTTCGGGCAGAAGATCATAATTCTGCAAAAGCTTTGTATCGTACAATTCACGTGGAGTATTGATAAAAAATTTACCATCGGCAATTTTGCGTCTTATGTCCTGTTCATAGGCCGCACGGTCATAGTAGGTCTCCTCTTTCTGCTTTGCAGCATCGAATTTACCGAAAACTCTTTGACGATATTTTGAAGGCTCTGTACGGTTCTCAACATATCTTGCATGTTTGCGAAGCAATCCATTCAAATCCTCCTCTGTTATTCTGCGGTTACGCCCGGTATAAAGGTTTGTTCTCACAAGCGAATTCCTGATAAAATTCTTGACATTTGTCAACCAGGAGCGTTCACCCGGGGAGAGCACGGCCTTTTCTGATAGTTTGGCCAGATACTCCTCAACAACGGTATAGTTATCGGCAAAAGGATATCTTGCACGTACATTGCCAATACCGGCACGCACGTCGCCCGACGATTTCCGATAGACCTCCTCGAGGAAGGTATTAAGATGATTACCGAAGAGTTTCAAGAGCCCGCCATGTGCAACGCACTCATGCACAATAGTTCTCTCAAGTTCCTCAACCGACTTTATATTTGGCAGGTTGATGGTTATCTTGCCACTATTATCCAGCCACCCCATCGAGCGTATCTTGTTGTTGTAGTTCTGCACGTCGTACTTGTCATTCACGTCGGGATAAGGAATTTCGCGTTCATCGCTTATGAATTCAACTTCATAATTGAATTTACGTGCATAATCGCGTGCATAGGCCTCATAAGCCTTTATATCCTCGACAGTATTCTCGACGCCATTATAACTCCATACGTACCCGGATGATTCGGTATTGCCAATCTTTATCGGTTTATCGTTGAAGCCCGAACCTACGTTATCGTTCTTTTTGGGATGCGCCGTATAATAATCCTCGAGTTCACGGGTCTTAACCTCGTCATTGCTCATTCCTTTAAAGCGGCTCTCCTCGCCCATCCTGTCGAATTCGGCAGCACGTGTCTTGTCAGTTCCCTGTTTCAGAACATTCACCTCATCACGCACCAACGCCTCATAATCGTCAAGAGCGCGGTTTTCGGCATCGCTACACCTGTAGAACGGTTCATTGACCTTTATCAGGAGACTGCCATCTTCGAGACCATATTTCTTCTCTATGTTGCGGCGCATGTCGGCAAGATACTGCACCATACCGCTCTGATTATACGAAGTACGCTCTACAATCTCACGCACAAGCTCACTCTCCCGTTCCGTGAGCGGAGTGTTGCAGGCGCGTTTATACAATGCCTGCGAGATATCATCGACACTCACCCCCTTCTCTTTGGCATACAGACCGGCCTGACGCAAGAGATTCTGCGAGTCGATACCCTGAAGCAATTCACGTTCATAAGCGGCAATGCGGTTGTTTCGCAGTTTGCCCTTCTCAAGCAACAGATGGCTCTTCACTTTGCCCAAATGCTCGAACACACGGCTCTCGACTTTATTGCCGTTGAAATCGTAGGTCGTATACACCCACCTTCCGTTGCTGTTCTGCTCTACGCTGTAATCAAAAGGCACCGGAGGTGTAGATGTCAACTTATTCTCTATAAGATACATCAGTTTTGATTTCGTCGCCGCCGACAACTCCTTGCTCTGCATCATCTCAAGATACCTCCCTGTAATGACATCGCGCGTCGCACCTGTGCCATATGATGGCAAGTTCAAGCTTCTCTCGACCTCCTCCATAAACATCACGGGGTCTACATTTATTTCGCGCATCTCGGCCTTCTCCGACTCGGAAAGTTTCAGTTCATCCTTGAGAGTACCATCGGCTTTAAGTTTATTTTCGGCACCTTTAGGTCTCCAGTGCGTCATTTTCAAAACACCCAGCGTTGCAAGGCTTTCTCCATAATCGTAGACAAGGTCTATCGGTTCAATCTCAATATCATGTGCCAGTTTATCCATTTCGGCCGAGAGGGTGAACACTGCAGACTCGGCGCTCAGGACACCGGCAGAAGCCAACATCCTCTTTCCACCGGTCAACCCCCTGGCTGCATAGTTGATGCGTGAGCCTATTGCGCCCGACACGCCACCGGTTACAGAGCCTCGCATAAAAGAGCCAGCAGCCTTGCCGGCATCGAAACTCTCGTTATAGATGACATCATCGGCAATGCTATGACTAAGGTCATAACTGCCCAACGTCAATCCCTGCACTGCTGCGTTTTGGAGAATACCCCTTTTAAGTTTCTCCATAATAAAACGTTCGGAAATTCTTGTAGCCTGATATTTAGTAATACCATCAGCAGCCCTTGACGTGAATATACGTGATGCCAATTTGTTTGTAGCCATAGATGTTGCCTTGCCGACCATCCTGCCCGTCAAGGAGCCAAAGCCGGCAAAGACTGGTGCGTCAGCCAAAAGCGAACCCACACCTGCCGCGAACTTCTCGAACCTGCTGGCATCATATTGCGACAGACTCTCATTCTCAAGACGCGCATACTGCCTATTTCCCATGGCAATATTTGCTCCTTTACCTATAAGAGAATTGATGAGAGACGACCTAAAGATGTACTCGGCACTGCTTCTTGGCTTATTATCATCAATATAATCTGTCAAAAGTCTACCATGCAAGGCCGGCATTACATAATTCTCGATATACATATCCGTATCGAACCCCGCACGACGGGCAAGCGGCTCGACCATCTTACGTAATTTTGAAACGTCGACCTGCTGCATAGTCTTGTCAATGATAGCTACCGGGTCATAAGTCTCTCTCACCTTGCGCATGGCAGTGAGAGGATTGCTGCTATAATCGGAAAAGGCCTTGTTCGAGCGCTCACGTGCCGTCGACAGATTGTCATTGTACATGGTCAAAAGCTCGTTGTCATAATAATCGGAGACCACATCGTCAAGCGCCTTTGACGAAGCAGAATAGAGCGTAGCTCCCCTTTGGGGAGAGGCTATTGGATTGGCATAATTAAAGAAACGGCCACTCCAGGCGGCATCGTTCTTGTACTTGTTCCCAAGCATCTCTCTTGCCGGAATGGGAACCGAATCGGTAACCTTTACCGTAGCATCATTCTCATGCGCCAACGGCGTGGAACCATCAACCTTATTTGGAGAGAGATTACCGCCATTGGCATTAGCACCGCCGGGCTGCGATTCAAAGCCACTCAAGCCATTATTGGCAAAGCCGTTCTCTGCGCCAATGTCCAAGCCATCATTTGAAGAAGAAAGAGCCTCATATCCCCCACTCTTCCTTTTCTCATCCTCTTTGTTGAAATTAAATGAATACATAAGTCTATTATATTTTAAATTGTTGCATGTTTATACTGTTTCCCCATCCCGCGTATGGTGCAAAAAACCGTGTACGGAACATCTTGCCGGCAATGGCACCTTTATAATCACGTAATGAGGAATTGAATCTATTGAACGAGCCGTTATGGTTTTTCGAGGGCTGATTGAATAACGAAACTCCCGAATTGCCCAACACATTAATCAGGTTGGATGTAAAATCTACCAAAGCTGCCACATTGCGTCTGTGTCTCTCGGCTCTCTGCTGCTCGGTGCGGCGTATGGAAGCACCCTCGGACATCCTCTTCAACTCCTCCTTTATATATGAATTTCTCATAGGACACATGTTTTAGAAGCCGTCATTTTCTCTTTTCTCCCTACCCCAATTTGAACCTAAAAGCGCATTCTGGAATATGTTCAGTCCATTATATGCAGCCGCCGTTGCCATCTTCTCATCCATCGCCAAGTCGTTGAGTTCACTGCTCAAGAAAGCATTCTTGTTCTGGCGGTGGATAGCCTCAATCTGACTTTTTCTGCTATCGTCCTGCGCGGCGAGGCCAGTGACAACATTCTCCATGGAGCGTAACCCCTGCTCATTGCGCGCAGCAGAATACTCGGGTGTTGCACCCACAATAGCGGCATGAGCCCTGTTCTGCTCATTGTTGCGCCGCAGACTGTTTTCCACTCGCTTCATCGCAGCCTTGGCAGCAGTGCCGTCAATGAAGCTCTCATAATAGTTGCGTTTGTACCAGGCATCCTCCTCGGCCTTAGCCCTGCCCCGCAACTCCTTTGCTTTTTGGGATGCCGCATTCTTGTCGAGCATACCCTTCACTCCCGAATAGAGCCCCAACGCCCCATTCAAACCTGTTAAAATCATTGAAAACTTTGACATAATTCTAATTTTTGTGCAAAAGAAATAC
>JAEIGA010013548.1_pt1 | contig 12415 bp, 23 predicted proteins | sample 9270691 | NCBI WGS metagenome assembly JAEIGA01 (sample SAMN17057246, study PRJNA624740) | gut metagenome | biome: biome; isolation source: fecal sample | host: Bos grunniens | place: China: Xizang | collected 2019
AATCAGACAGGTGAGAAGAGAATTCTTAAAACCTGGAGCCGTTCATCCACGATATTCCCTGATTTCGTAGGTCATACAATTGCTGTCCATGACGGACGCAAGCATGTGCCGGTATATGTAACAGAGGATATGGTTGGACATAAATTAGGTGAGTTTGCACCGACAAGATTGTTCCGCGGTCACGCGGGTGCAAAGTCTAGCAAATAAGAAAGAGGAGACAAGAAATAATGGAAGCTAAGGCATATTTGAGAAGTTGCCGTATAGCCCCTCGTAAGGTTCAAATCGTTCTCGATCTTATTCGCGGACAGGACCTGAAAAAGGCTCAGGCAATCTTGAAATACACAAGCAAAGCTGCTTGTGAACCCGTACTGAAGTTGGTCAATTCAGCTGCTGCTAATGCTGAGAACAATCATCAGATGAACAAGGATGCTTTATATGTTGCAGAATGCTTTGTCTGCCAGGGACCTACTCTTAAGAGAATTCGTCCTCGTGCACAGGGAAGAGCATTCCGCATTAACAAGAAGACATCCCACATTACAGTCGTTCTGAAAGAACGCGAGGCATAAAGGAGAGAACAATGGGACATAAAGTTAATCCACACGGGCTTCGCGTCGGCGTCATCAAGAATTGGGATTCCAACTGGTACGCGAAGAAATCGGATATGGGAAATCTTATTGTAGAAGATTACAACATCCGTAAATTTTTAAAGAAGAAACTGTTTGCAGCTGGCCTCAGCAAAACTGAGATCGAGCGCACAGCCAGCGGTGATGTTCGTGTTAAACTTCACGTCGCAAAACCCGGTATGGTTATCGGACGCGGCGGTGAAGAGATCGCAGTACTTGAGAAAGAACTTAAGAAACTTTGCGAAGGAAAGAATGTTAAAGTTTCTATCGAGCCGATCAAGAATGCAGACGCAAATGCTCAGTTAGTAGCTGAGAACGTTGCAGGTCAGATCGAGCGCCGTGCTTCTTTCCGCCGTGCTATGAAGCAGAGCATCTCCCGCGCAATGAGACTTGGTGCTAAGGGTATCAAGATTACAATTTCCGGCCGTTTGAATGGTGCTGATATTGCTCGCAGTGAGAGCTATCATGAAGGCACTATACCGCTTCACACACTCCGTGCTGATATCGATTATGGTTTTGCAGAAGCAGATACCACTTATGGCAAAATCGGTGTTAAAGTGTGGATCTACAAAGGTGAGGTTTTGACAAAGGTTAAACGGACCCGTGCAGAAGGAGGAAACCGCTAATGTTAATGCCGAAACGCGTGAAATATCGCCGTGTCCATCGTGGACGTATGAAAGGAAAAGCATATCGCGGTAATAAGGTTGTTTACGGTGATTATGGCCTTGTCGCTCTTGAACCTGCTTGGATCAAGTCCAATCAGATCGAAGCTGCCCGTATTGCTATGACAAGATATACAAGACGTGGTGGTAAAGTATTTATTAAAATTTTCCCTGATAAGCCTGTAACAAAGAAGCCGGCTGAGACCCGAATGGGTTCTGGTAAGGGAAGCCCAGAATACTGGGTAGCAGTAGTTAAACCGGGCAGAGTACTCTTTGAGATGTCTGGTGTTGATGAGGCAGTAGCTCGTGAGGCAATGCGTCTTGCTAGCAACAAGCTCCCCATCAAGTGCAAATTTGTCAAGAAGGAGGATCAAGAACAGTAATGAAAGCTGCTGAAATTCGCAAGATGAAAGATAATGATCTTTCAAACAAGCTTGCTGAGCTGAAGGCTGAACTGTTTAATCTTCGTTTTCAACACGCGATTAACCAGTTGGACAATCCCCTTCGTATCAAAGATGTCAAGAGAGATATCGCCAGAGTTATGACTGAGATCCGTGCACGTGAATTGAGTGCAGAGAGGGAGGCTAAGTAATGGAAGAACGCAATCTTCGTAAGACACGAATCGGTCGTGTTGTAAGCAATAAGATGGATAAGACCATCGTTGTTGCAATTGAGGACTCTTACAGACACCCTCTCTACAAGAAGATCATTCGCCGTACGGTGAAGTTCAAAGCTCATGATGAGAACAATGAATGCAATATCGGCGATCGTGTTATGATCATGGAGACACGTCCATTATCCAAGGATAAGAGATGGCGCCTCGTACAAATCGTTGAAAAGGCTAAATAATAGAAGGAGGACGCTTCTGTGGTACAGATGCAAACCTACCTCAAGGTTGCCGATAATACCGGTGCGAAAGAGATTATGTGCATTCGTGTTTTAGGAGGCACCCGTAGGAGGTACGCCAATATAGGCGATGTTATCGTAGCTTCAGTTAAAAAGGCTACACCTGGCGGCACAGTAAAGAAAGGTGACGTCGTTAAAGCAGTCATCGTACGCAGCAAAAAAGGTCTGCGTCGTGATGATGGCAGCTATATTCGTTTTGATGAAAATGCGGCAGTTATTATCAACGCTGATAAAAACCCCGTTGGAACCCGTATTTTTGGACCGGTCGCAAGAGAACTGCGTGATAAGGACTATCTTAAGATCGCTTCTCTGGCACCTGAAGTACTATAATCGGAGGTATCGTTATGAATAGAATTCAAAATGGTGATACCGTAGTGATTATTACCGGACGTGATCGTGGCAATACAGGTAAAGTTCTTGAGTATTCTCCTTCTGAGAAGAAGGTCATCGTCGAAGGACAGAACCTTGTTACCAAACACATTAAACCGCGCAGACAGGGTGAGGCCGGTGGTATCGTGAAAGCGGAAGCTCCGCTCTACGATTCAAAGGTTATGCCAGTTTGCCCTCATTGCAACAAAGGAACACGCGTTGGATTCGTCGAGAAGGACGGAAAGAAAGTTCGTGTTTGCAAACGTTGCGGCGAGACATTTTAGTAGGAAAGGAGTAAGAGATTATGCCGAGACTTAAAGACCTTTATGTCAAAGATGTCGCCCCTGCTCTTATGAAAAAATATTCCTACAAGAGCACAATGCAGATTCCGCGTCTTGAGAAGATAGTTATCAACTGCGGATGTGGTGATGCAAAAGATAATCCGAAGATTATGGATGCTGTACTTAGCGATCTGAGCAAGATTACAGGACAGAAACCTGTAATCTGCAGATCTAAGAAATCCGTTGCTAACTTTAAACTCCGTGAGGGAATGCCTGTTGGAGCTAAAGTTACACTGCGTGGAGATCGTATGTGGGAGTTTGTTGACAGGCTTTTCAATGTTGCGCTTCCTCGTGTACGTGACTTCCGCGGTATCTCAGGAGACAGTTTCGATGGTCGTGGAAACTATTCTTTAGGCCTTCGTGAGCAGCTCATTTTCCCGGAGATCGATTATGATAAGATCGATGCAGTTCGCGGAATGGATATCTGCTTTGTAACTACTGCTGAGACAGATGAAGAAGCTAAGACTTTGCTGGCTGCACTCGGTGCACCGTTTGCAGGCTAAGGGGAGGAAATATTATGGCAAAAACAAGTTTAAAGAATAAGCAGAAAGCAGTCCAGAAGTTCTCAACCCGTGAGTACAACAGATGCAAGATCTGCGGCCGTCCCCATGCATATCTTCGTAAATATGGCGTTTGCCGTATTTGTTTCAGAAACCTCGCTTATGCCGGTCAGATTCCTGGTGTAAGGAAAGCCAGTTGGTAAGAAAGGAGATTCAAAATGCATATTACAGATCCTATTGCTGATTTGTTGACACGTATTCGTAATGCAAGCAGCGCTAAACATGCAACAGTTGATTGTCCTGCCTCCAACATGAAAAAGGCTATTGCCCAGATCTTGGTCGACGAAGGATATATCAAATCTATGCAGGTCACTGAAGATAATAAACAGGGTGTCATCCATATGACACTTAAATACAATGAAGACAAGACGCCGGTTATTGCCGGATTGCGCAGAGTATCAAAGCCTGGGCTTCGCATTTATACCAGTTGCGAAAAAATGCCGAAGGTATTGAATGGTTTAGGAACAGTTATCGTTTCTACCTCTCAGGGCGTTATGACAGGGAAGAAAGCCAAAGAGTTGAAGCTCGGCGGTGAAGTCCTGGCGTTTGTCTGGTAATTTGAAGGGAGTAACATATGTCGAGAATTGGTAGAAAGCCGATCGTTATCCCTGCTGGTGTAGAAGTCAAAATTGAGGATCAGTTGGTCACCGTTACCGGACCCAAAGGAACCTTAAGCCAGAAGGTACATAATGGTATTGGGCTCGAATTGGATGGTAATGTATTGACCATTACACGTCCTAATGATGATAGGGTATACCGTTCGCTTCATGGTTTGACGCGGACCCTTATCAATAACATGATGATTGGTGTTACAGAAGGTTTCACAAAGGAACTGGAGATCACTGGTGTAGGTTATCGTGCTGCAAAACAGGGTAATGAGCTTACACTCAACCTCGGTTTCAGCAACCCCGTAAAGGTATTGGATACAGATTTAGTTCAGACTGAATCTCCGAACCCTGCTTCAATCATCGTAAAAGGTATCGATAAACAAGCTGTTGGTCAGTTTGCGGCTCAGATCCGTGCAATTCGTCCTCCGGAACCCTACAAGGGCAAAGGAATTCACTATAAGGGCGAGTACATCATCCGCAAAGAAGGCAAAGCTGGTAAAGCTTAAGAAAGGAGAGAATACGTATTATGGTATCAAAGAAAGACAGCAACAAGCAGCGTCTTCTGCGGCATAAGAGAGTTCGTGGAAAGATCGCTGGCACAACAGATTGCCCGCGCCTTGATGTATTCCGCTCCAATAAGCATATCTACGCTCAGGTAATCGATGATTCCACCGGCAAGACACTTTGCTCTGCATCTACTGTGGAGAAAGCATTCGAGGGATATGGTGGAAATAAAGAGGCAGCTAAAGTGGTTGGTAAAACAGTTGCGGAAAGATGCCTTGAATTAGGAATCAAAACAGTCGTTTTTGACCGTGGAGGTTATATTTATCACGGTCGTGTTCAGGCTCTTGCTGAGGGTGCCCGTGAGGGCGGACTCGACTTTTAATAGGAGGATAAGGAATTGGAAAGAATTGATGCTTCAACTCTTGACCTTCAAGAAAAGGTCGTTTCCATTAACCGTGTTAGCAAGACGGTTAAAGGCGGCAGAATTATGAAATTCGCCGCATTGGTAGTTGTCGGTGATGGCAACGGAATTATTGGATTTGGTACTGGTAAAGCAGCAGAGGTTCCTGAAGCAATCCGTAAGGGAACAGAAGATGCAAAGAAGAACCTTATCCGTATCGCAAAACGTGGATCTACAGTTCCTCATGAAACGATTGGTTCTTTCGGAGCTACACGCGTCATGATCAAACCCGCTCCTACTGGTACTGGTGTTATTGCTGGCGGTGCTGTTCGTGCGGTTATGGAAGCTGCTGGAATCACAGACGTTAGGACAAAGTCTCTTCGTTCTAACAACCCGTTCAATGTTGTTCCTGCAACATTTGCCGGTCTCAAATCTATGATGTCTGCACAGGATATTGCTGCAAAGCGCGGCAAGACTGTGAAAGAAATTATTGGCTAAGGAGGATCTTATGGCTACAAAGAAAGAAACTGCTGCTGCAGTTGAAGAAGAAGTTTTGGCCGTAGAAGAGAAACCTGCTGCCAAGAAGACAACAAAAAAAGCAGAGACTTCTGAAGCTGCTGAGAAAAAAGCAGCTAAGAAGCCTGCCAAAAAGAAAAACAAGACTTTGACCATTAAGCTGGTTCGCAGTTATGCTCATCGTCTTGACAACCAGATCGCTACAGGCAAGTCACTCGGCCTTAGAAAGATTGGCGATGTCACTGTACAGCCTGACAACGCAGCTACTAGAGGTAAACTTGCTAAGATAGCTCACATGGTTGAAGTTACAGAATAAGGGAGGCTAAATCTATGATGATTCATGAATTAAAGCCAGCAGAAGGCTCCAACCGCGAGAAAAAGCGCAAAGGCCGTGGTCCTGGTTCCGGAAACGGAAAGACAGCTGGTTATGGTCACAAGGGTCAGCTCGCTCGTTCTGGACATAAAGGCGCATATTTTGAGGGTGGACAGCTTCCATTGGTTAGAAGAATTCCTAAGCGTGGATTCACAAACATCTTCAGAGTTGAATATGACGTAGTTAATGTTTCCGAACTGAATCGCTTTGAAAACGGTTCTACAGTTACTCATGATGATCTTCGTGAGGCAGGTCTTGTTGGCAAGAAACATGCCGTTAAGATACTCGGAAATGGTGAGTTGACAAAGAAACTCAATGTTGAAGCAGCAAAGTTTACTGCTTCCGCAAAGGAAAAAATTGAAAGTGCCGGAGGCACTGTTAAGGAGGTATAACGATGTTCCAAACTTTTAAGAACGCTTGGAAAATCGAGGACCTTCGTAAAAGGATTTTGTTCACCTTAATGATACTTCTTCTGTTCAGATTGGGCAGCGCAATTACTGTACCGTTCGTTAACGCGAAACTGTTAGCAGAACAACTGAACGCGAACAGCGGGACCATATTTGGTTTCTTCGATTTGATGTCAGGTGGTTCATTCTCCCAGGCAGCTCTCTTTGCACTTGGTGTATCACCTTACATTAACTCTTCTATCATCGTTCAGTTATTGCAGGTTGTATTTCCTTCATTGGAAAGGCTTTCAAGAGAAGGTGAAGAAGGTAGAAGAAAGTTGACAAGGATCACCCGCTATGTTGCTGTTGGCCTTGCATGTCTTCTAGCATTTATGTATTATTTACTGGTTAAGAGAAGCGGTGCTTTAGTTTACACAGAAGGATTTGCCGGAGTATTTTCCGCAATCGTAATTGTTGTTACTTTTGCTGCCGGTGCAATGCTTCTTCTCTGGCTTGGTGAACAGATCGATGCGAAGGGAATTGGTAGTGGTATCTCGCTGATCATTTTCACTGGTATCCTTGCAAACTCCGTCAGTATTATTCCTGCTTTGATTCAGTATTTCCAGCTTGCTACTGGAACTTACACATATAATGGAATAACATACGGAGCTGAGCCAAAGTACTTCATACTTGTCCCGTTGGTAATCCTTTTGTTCTTTGCAATGTTTGTGCTCATCGTTATTACAAACGCTGCTGAGAGGAGGATCCCGGTTCAGTATGCAAAGCGTGTAGTTGGCCGCAAGATGTATGGTGGACAAAGCAGTTACATCCCAATCAAAGTAAATATGTCAGGTGTTATGCCGGTCATTTTTGCTTCTTCGCTTTTGTCAATTCCATCTACCATCAAAGATATGTTTGGTATTAAAGGCAGATGGGGAGATTTCCTTGGTTGGTTCAATACTGATAACTGGGGCTATGGTATTCTGTATGCGCTGTTGATAATTGCATTCAATTATTTCTATGTCGCCATTCAGTACAACCCAGTACAAATTGCAAATGATCTTCGTAAGAACTCTGGTGCAATTCCGGGTATTCGTCCTGGTCAGCCTACTTCTCAGTTCATCGCAAGGATCATTAATAAAATCACTATTATTGGCGCATTGTTCCTGGTTTTGATTGCAACATTGCCTATTGTTTTGTCAAAGGCAACAGGAATCCGTATCGCCCTTGGTGGTACATCGATCCTGATCGTAGTTGGTGTTGCACTTGAGATCTCTCAGACACTCGAAAGCTATATGCTTATGCGTCATCACAAGGGATTCTTAGAGTAATTATGATGAAAAAACTGATTTTATTAGGTGCCCCTGGCGCCGGAAAAGGTACCCAGGCTGAGCGTATCAGCGATTTATTAGGCATCCCGATTATCAGTACAGGTAACATCCTCAAACAGGCCATGAGAGATGAAACTCCTCTTGGCCTTGAGGCTGCGTCCTACATTCATTCAGGAGCACTTGTGCCTGATGCGACAATAATTGGTATCGTCAAGGAAAGATTGACACATGACGACTGTCATAATGGATATATCCTTGATGGTGTTCCCAGGACTATCGTTCAGGCAGAAGCCCTTGAAGAGATGGGAGTTGAAGTCACTGATGTCATTTCTCTTGAGGTCGATGATCATTTGATTGAGGAGAGGATGACCGGGCGTGTAATCTGCTCAAAGTGCGGAAGCTCATACCATCTATTGACAAAAAAACCGATAGTCGACGGTGTTTGTGACAGATGCGGAGGGGAGTTGGTCGTGCGTAAAGATGATACTCCCGAAGTAGTCAGAGCAAGACTTGAGACTTATCATGCAACAACTGAGCCTTTGAAGATGTTTTATGATCAGAAAGGGCTCCTGACAGAGATCGAAGGCGTTGGTGATGTAGCTGAGATTACAAAGCGCATTATGGACGTCCTTGGAGAAAACGCATGATTGAATTAAAATCAGCCAGAGATCTGGAAAAGATGAAAAGAGCTTGTCAGATTTCTGCAGATGCAATTAAAATTGCACAGTCCGCACTTGAAGTCGGCGTCTCCACCGCTTATGTCGATGATAAAGTGCGTAATTATATAGTTTCGCAAGGTGCGAGACCGACCTTCTTGGGCTATGGAGGTTTTCCTAAGAGCGCTTGTATCTCGGTAAACGAAGAGCTTATACATGGAATACCATCATCCAATAGGATCATTAAGGACGGAGACATCGTTAGTATCGATGTAGGTGCTTTCATTGATGGTTTTACAGGCGACAACGCGGCAACCTTTGCAGTTGGTAACGTTTCAGATGAAGCTAAAAAATTAATGTCTGTAACGAAGGAGAGTTTGCTTAGGGCTGTTGAAGTCTGTTTACCTGGAAACAGGATAGGGGATATCGGATACGCTGTTCAAAGTTACGTTGAAGATAACGGTTATTCTGTTGTGAGAGACTATATTGGACACGGTGTTGGGAGAAAACTTCATGAGGATCCGGAAGTGCCTAATTTTGGCAAGCCTGGTCATGGAGTCAGATTGGTTCCTGGTATGACTATTGCCATCGAACCAATGGTAAACGTTGGCGGTCCCGAAGTCGAGGTATTGGCGAATGACTGGACGGTAGTTACCAAAGACCGACAGCTTTCGGCGCACTTCGAATACACGGTTGCCATTACCGAGAATGGACCTATTGTATTGACTCAGTGGGGCTAAGGAAACTGTGAAAAACATTCGTGGTACTGTAGTGAAAAGCTTAGCAGGACATGACAGGGGAAAATGGTTTGTCATTATATCTTGTGATGATCACTTCGCTTTCATTGCAGATGGAAAGTCAAGAACAATCAATAATCCCAAAAGAAAAAACCATATTCATCTCGCACAGACAAAGACTGTGTTGTCAGATAGTGAGATGAATTCTGATGAATCGATTCGTGGATTTTTAAAACGATATGATTCAAAACCGTCTGAAGGAGTAGTAAATGTCTAAAGCCGATGTGCTAGAAGTAGAAGGTATTGTTAAAGAAGTTTTGCCCAACGCTACTTTTAAAGTCGAACTTCAGAACGGGCACATAATCGATGCACATATCTCCGGAAAACTGCGTATGAACTACATCCGCATTCTAGTCGGAGACAAAGTGACGCTCGAAATGTCGCCCTACGATCTTACTAAAGGGCGTATCACTTGGCGGACTAAATAACCGCCGCTAGTAAATGGAGGAATCACTAATGAAGGTAAGACCTTCCGTAAAACCCATGTGCGAAAAGTGCAGAGTTATTAAACGCCATGGCAAAGTCATGGTGATCTGCTCGAATCCCACTCATAAGCAGCGTCAGGGTTAATTGGCGCTCAACATTAACGGAGGAATTCTAAATGGCTCGTATTGCTGGTGTCGACTTGCCCAAAGATAAGCGGGTCGAAATAGGCTTGACCTACATTTATGGTATTGGTTTAAGCACAGCGAAAAATATTCTTGCAGCAACAGGCGTTAATCCTGATATCCGCTGCAAAGATCTGACTGATGAAGATCAGCAGAAACTTCGTGATTATATTGATAATCATCTTATTGTTGAAGGTGACTTGCATCGTAACGTTGCACTTGATATCAAGCGTTTAGTTGAGATCGGGTGCTATCGTGGTGTCCGTCATCGTAAGGGTCTTCCTGTTCGCGGACAGAGGACAAAGACAAATGCTCGTACCCGTAAAGGTCCGAAGCGCACAGTTGCTAATAAGAAGAAATAAGGAGGAGCGCAGAGTTCATGGCACAAGCTAAAAAGAACGTAACGACACGTCGTCGTCGTGAAAAAAAGAATATTGAGCGTGGCTGCGCCCATATCCAGGCTACATTCAACAACACGATCGTAACGATCACTGATGTTAATGGCAATGCAATTTCTTGGGCATCTGCTGGCGGCCAGGGTTTCCGTGGCTCCAGAAAATCTACTCCTTTCGCAGCTCAGACAGCTGCAGAAGTAGCTGCAAAAGCTGCTATGGAGCATGGTCTTAGATCTGTCGAAGTTTATGTTAAGGGACCTGGTTCAGGCCGTGAGGCTGCTATTCGTGCATTAGCAGCATGCGGACTTGAAGTTACATTGATCAAGGATGTAACACCTGTTCCCCACAATGGCTGCCGTCCGCCTAAGAGACGTCGCGTATAATTACAGGAGGAAGTATTAATGGCTAGATATACCGATTCAGTCTGCAGATTGTGCCGCAGAGAAGGCCAAAAGCTTTTCCTGAAGGGCGAACGCTGCTATTCTGAAAAATGCGCTCTTGTACGCAGAAACTATGCTCCTGGTCAGCATGGTCAGGGAAGAAAGAAAGTTTCTGAGTATGGCGTACAGACTCGTACAAAGCAGAAAGCAAAACGTTATTATGGCGTTTTGGAGAGCCAGTTCCGCAAATATTATGAGATGGCTATTAAAGAAGCCGGTGTTACCGGTGATAACCTGCTTCGTATACTCGAAAGCAGACTTGATAACATAGTTTATCGTGCTGGTTTCGCAAATTCACGTGCCGAGGCACGTCAGCTGGTGACACATCGTCATTTCAGCGTAAATGGAAGAATTGTTAATATCCCTTCTTATCTGATGAAGGCTGGTGATGTTCTTACTGTTCGTCATACTGATCTCGAGGTTATTAAGGGTGCTGTTGAAGCCAATTCTGCTCGTCCTACACCTGTATGGTTGGATGTTGATACCGAGAATTTGACCGCTAAAGTTGTCAAATTGCCGGATCGTTCCGAAATTGACTTTGACATTGAGGAACACTACATCATCGAGCTTTATTCTAAATAATCTCTATGTTGTATGGTTTTCCATTTCATTCTTTTCTAGAAACCACCTTATTATTGACTATATGAAGTCACCTTGGAGGGTTAATTATGATTGAAATAGAAAAGCCCAGAATTGATACAATAGAAGTTTCAGAAGACGGCTCATACAGTACGTTTGTCGTTGAACCTTTGGAAAGAGGTTTCGGCACTACACTTGGCAATGGAATGAGGCGTGTATTGCTCTCTTCTTTGCCGGGCGTTGCAGTACAGTCTATTAAAATAGATGGAGTGCTACATGAGTTTTCAACGATTGAAGGAATTCGTGAAGACGTAACTGAAATCGTGTTGAATGTTAAAGGCATTAAAGCTCGTTTGCATTCTGATGAGCCTAAGACAGTTTACATCGAGGCAGTTGGTCCTTGCGAAGTAACTGCAGGAAGCATCAAAGCAGATTCTGAACTTGAGATTCTGGATCCTGACTGGCATATTGCCACCCTGAACAAAGACGGTAGGCTGAATATGGAGCTTACATTTGTTCGCGGCAGGGGATATGTTTCAGCAGAACGTAACAAGCAGGAAATTACACCTGAGATCGGACTTATTCCTGTTGATAGTATTTTTACACCTGTGTTAAAGGTCAACTACACTGTTGAGAACACTCGTGTAGGTCAGATCACTGACTACGACAAACTTACTCTTGAAGTAAAGACAGACAAAACTATCAGTGCGCAGGAAGCAGTTTCTATGGCAGCAAAGGTGCTCTGCGAGCATCTGAACCTGTTTATGGATCTTACAGGCGAAACTTTGGATACTGATTTCTTGGTAGAAAAAGAAGAACCTGGAAAAGAAAAAGTATTCGACATGACAGTTGAAGAGCTTGATCTTTCAGTACGTAGTTTTAACTGCTTAAAACGTGCAAATATAAATACAGTTGAAGAACTGATCAATAAGACCGAGGAAGACATGATGCATGTTAGAAATCTCGGCGTAAAATCACTCGAGGAAGTACAGGCCAAATTAGCGTCGCTTGGACTTTCACTTAAGAGTAAAAGTAATCAGTAAGGAGAGAAATCAATGGCCGGTTCAAGAAAACTGGGTAGAACCAGTGACCACCGAAAAGCTATGCTTCGTGCCATGGTAACTTATTTGTTAGATAACGGTCGTATTGAGACAACCGTATCACGTGCTAAAGAAGTACGTTCTATGGCCGAAAAGATGATCACTCTCGGCAAGGAAGGATCACTTCATAGTAAACGTCAGGTCTATTCCTACATTACTAAAGAAACAGTAGCTAAGAAGCTGTTTGATGAAGTTGCACCTAAATATGCAGATCGTAACGGAGGATATACTCGTATTACGAAGACTGGTCCTCGTCGTGGA
>JAEIGA010013549.1_pt1 | contig 12414 bp, 16 predicted proteins | sample 9270691 | NCBI WGS metagenome assembly JAEIGA01 (sample SAMN17057246, study PRJNA624740) | gut metagenome | biome: biome; isolation source: fecal sample | host: Bos grunniens | place: China: Xizang | collected 2019
CAGAATGACAGAGACGGATACATCAAGATATATCAGTTACCGAACACACCTGCATATACACAGTATTGCATAGGTGGAGATACAGCCGGAGAGGGTAGCGACTTCTTCACGGGACACGTTCTCGATGCAAAGACGGGCGCACAAGTGGCGGTATTAAGGCATCAATTCGATGCAGACCAATACACAAGGCAGATGTACTGTCTCGGCAAGTATTACAAGGATGCTCTGATCGGTATAGAAGCGAACTTCGACAGCTATCCCATTATGGAGCTGCAGAGGTTAGGTTATCTCAAGCAGTACACAAGAGAAGCGCAAGATACCTATACCGGCAAGACAGAGAAGCGGTTCGGTTTCAAGACAACATCGTTAACAAGACCGACAATCATATCACGGCTTATAGAGGTGGTCAGAGAGCATTGTGAGACCATCTGTGATAAAGCAACGCTTGAGGAGTTACTTACTATCGTCCGCAACGAAAAAGGGCGTATAGAAGCACCTGAAGGCGGTCACGATGATATGATGATGGGGCTTGCAATTGCACACCACATAAGAGAACAAGTTGTATTCATCGAAGAACCTATCGTAGTGAATCCGCAGTACAGTTTCAACGTACAGCGAGAGATGGAAACGCAGTACGATTTCGGCGAGGATATGACGATTGTATAAGGGGGATATATGGAAACGCTATTTACTATATTGATTACGGGCGCGCTATGTGTGGCGTGCTTTTTTGTTGGCGCAAAAGTGGGACAGATGACAAGCAAGGGAGAGCCGATTAAGACTCCTACCTTGAATCCGCTTAAGATTGCGAGAGAGCATATCGACAAGAAGGAAGCGGAGATGGCGCAAGATAAGTTTGACACCATAATGCAGAATATAGAAAACTATGACGGCACAAGCCGTAACCAAAAAGATGTTCCGAGATAAGGGGGTAACAATATGATTTCGGGAAGCAAATATGTACTTTACGGACTTTCGACAGACGAAAAACCTATGAATGCGAGCAACGCAACGGTGTTCTACGAAATGGACACGGGCAAGATGTTTCTGTTCGATAAACAGAACAAGGTATGGCTTGAACAACAGTAAAGGGGTGCTGATATGGATAATATTTTAGCATTGCTTTTGGCAAGGAAAGGCGGTTCGGGCGGTGGTTCGGGTGGCGGCGCAATCATCGAATATGGTTCATACACACCTGCCGAAGATACTGTTGGTTTAAAATTTAGTTCAGGACGGATGGCGGAAACCCACACATTCCCTTCGTTTTTGATTATGACAAAACAGATAGTAGATAATGAGGGTTGGACAGCATCCGCCATTAAAGATGGTGCTCTTCAGATTTGGAAAAAAATATCGGTAGAAAGTGGCACTTCTGGAGGCTACAAAGTGAAAGCCGATGTAAGATCTCTTGGAAGACCCAATAGTGCACCAATTACGGTCTATCAAAGAAATGAAAGAGATGTAGATTATGACGACAATTATTTTGACGGAGCTGAGAATATATTCTACCTATTTGATTCCGACACAAATATGAAATATTTGGCGGGAAGCACCTATGACTGGATTGCCATCTGGTAAAGGAGAGATGATATGAGATACTATGCACAATACAACGATAACAACAAACTGATTGCTATCGGCACAGGGTACGGCGGTGTAGAAATTACCGAAGAGGAATACAATAGAATTCTTGCCGAAATTCGCACCAAAGCCGAGCTTGTAGACAAACTTTACAGTAACGAAATCTCTCTTGAAGATGTTCCGACCGAATGGCAAGAGGAAATCCAACGCAGATTAGATGAACGAATCGAAATGGAAAAACTTCTTGAAACCGAGGAAACCGAAAACGCAACCGAAGCGGACTATATCGAAGCACTTGAAAGGTTGGGCGTTAGCGAATGAAAAAGAACGAGCTTAAACAAAAGACCGACACCGTTATAAACCAAACACAAGAAGCGTTGCAAACGATGTACGATGCATTAAGTCAAGGACAACAGAAGAAAATCGTTAAGAACGAAGAGGTCAAGGCGTTGTTTGACCGATACGGCGTGAAATACACTTAATCCTCGCGTAAAAGTGGGTGAATAAATGGATAACAGAGAAATCAAAGAGACTCCCATATGGGGGCTATATGAAAAGGGGCGTAACTACCATAGGCGCACGGGTATTTATGTAGATACCGATAGAAACTACAGAATGTACAACGGCAACCAATGGGAACACGCCAAATTGGGCGATGTAGAGCCGGTACAGAAGAACTTCATCAAGCCCATTGTAAAGTATAAGGTATCGGTCATTCACGATAACCTATACGCTATTAACTATTCCTCGCAGAACTACGAGAACCAAGAGTTTCGTAAAGCTGCGGAAAAATACTGTGAACTGCTTAACGGATATGCGGCGAGAGTATGGGAAAAAGACAAGATGGACTACAAGGGGCGTAGAATCACGAAGGATGCCGCTATCAATGACGAGGGTATTATCTATGTAGATTTCGATGAAGAGAAGATGATGCCCGTCAACGAGATAGTAAAGAAGAATGACATCTATTACGGCAACGAAAACGATGATGACATCCAATCACAGCCGTACATCCTTATCCGTAAGAGAATGCCCGTTGTAAATGCTATCGAATTGGCACTTGCCGAGGGTATGAGCGAGAGCAAGATTCCGTTCATTATCGGTGACACAGACACCTTTGAGGAAAGCGGAGAAGCAGCCAAGATAGAGTTAGACAATATGGTTACTGTTGTCTATAAGATGTACAAGGAAAACGGCACAGTAAGGTTCTCTATCGCTACAAAGTGGTGCGACATTGCCGAGGATATCGACACGGGACTTTCCCTTTACCCTATAGCACACTTCAATTGGGAAGAAAAAGAAGGTAGTGCAAGAGGTGAGGGCGAGGTAAGATATCTGATCCCGAACCAAATCGAGGTCAATAGAACCGAAGTAAGGCGCGTTCTGACGGTCAAATACCAAGCATATCCGCAGAAGGTAGTGGATATAAGCAAGATATCCAATCCTCAAGCATTGAACACCGTAGGCGGTACAATACGCACCAACGGTCAACCTGTGGACGATGTGCATAAGATTGTGGGTACAATACCGCCTGCACAGATGTCTCCCGATGTAAAGCAGTTGCAAGAGGATTTGATTCAAGTAACGAGAGACTTGGCGGGCGCAGGTGATACGGCAACAGGTCAGGTCAATCCCGAAAGCGCATCGGGTAGAGCGATACTCGCAGTACAGCAAGCATCTCAAGCACCGATGACGGAGCAGAAGGAAAGCTACAAGAACTTCGTTGAAGATATTGCGAGAATATGGCTTGAATATCTTATCGTATTCTCCGTAGACGGCGTGAATATGGAAGACACCGTTACCGATGCAAACGGCGAAGAGAGCGTTGTCTTGGTAAACATTCCTCAAAGCGCATTGGAGCAGTTACAAGCATTCGTTAAGATCGATGTAACTCCTAAAGGCGTATATGACAAATTCGCACAAGAGCAGACGATAGAGAACCTTCTTCTGAACGGCTTATTCACCGCACAGAGATTACAGGAATTGAAAATCTATCACAAGATTCTGCCTGATGATTGTGTTGCTCCCAAGATGGCAATAGGAAATGCGATTGAGTATATGGAAGAAGAACAACGCAAGATTGCATTGATTAATGCACAATCGCAGATGATGGAACAAGCTGCACAGCAATTCCTTATGGAAGATCCCGATGCACAAGCGGCACAGCTTTCCGATGCACAGATGCTCCAAATGGCGCAGATGGCGGCAGCGGAAGAGCAATACGCCAATATGGAAGAAAACCTTGACGAAGAAACCGCAGAAGCGGAAGAGAAAACAGATGAAGAATAAAGCATCCTAACGGGTGCTTTTTCTCATATATGCCCAAGCATTGAAGGCGTTAAAAGCTATGGATACGGTGAAGTCAAACACCAATCAAAAAATGGGAAGGAATTCAGACTATGAACGAGAACGAAAACCTTGTGGTCGAGCAGACCGCTGAAAACGTGGAGACAACCACAGAACAAACCCCGAAGATGTACACCGAAGCAGAAATGAATGCGAGAGTGGACGAGATTTTGGGTAAAAAGATTGCCCGTAAAGAAGCAAAGATTCGCAAGGAATACGAAAGAAAATATGGAGACCTTGAGGACATCTTGAAAGCGGGTACGGGCAAGGAAAGTGTTGAAGAAGTAACAGATACACTTAAATCATTCTACCAAAGCAAGGGTATCAATATCCCACAGAGAAAAGAGTATTCTTCTAAAGATATTGAGGTGCTTGCAAGGGCAGAAGCCGATGAAATCATTCGCGGCGGCTATGAGGATGTGGTTGACGAGGTTGACCGCTTAACAGAGCTTGGCGCGGACAATATGACCGCAAGAGAAAAGGCGGTATTCAAAGTATTGGCAGAGCATCGGCAAAACACAGAGCGAGACAAAGAGCTTGCTCAAATCGGCGTAGGTAAGGATGTATATGACAGCAAGGAATTCCAAGACTTTGCGAGTAAATTCAATCCCAAAACGCCTATCAAGGATATCTATGATATCTACAACAAAACATTACCAAAAAAAGAAGTAAGAACAATGGGAAGTATGAAGAACAGCACTTCCGATGATGGCACAGTAAAGGACTTCTATACAAGAGACGAAGCACTTCAATTCACGAAGAAGGATTTTGATAAGAATCCTGCACTATATAAAGCCGTACAAGAGTCGATGCTGAAATGGTAATACTTCCTATACCTTGAAAGGAAGGATTTATTATGGCAGTAACTAATTTTATTCAATCGATTTGGTCTAAAAAGATTCAGGACGATCTCGAACTCAAGTGTAAGCTCGTTGACAACTGTCTCCGTGACTACGAAGGCGATTGCAAATACGCACAGAGCGTAAAGATTCTCGGTGTTGGTGAACCTACCATCGGCGCATACGATGGCACTAAAGACATCTCCATCGAAGATATGAGCGATAAGGGACAGCTCCTTACCATCGATCAGGCAAATTACTTTGCTTTCTATGTTGACGATGTGGATCAGGCACAGAGCGTTCCCGGTCTCGCTGAAAAGTATCAGGAAAAGGCAGTACACGGTCTTGCTGTAGCGCGTGATACCTACGTTGCAAACCTTATCAAGGGCGCAACCAACGTTACCACCGCATCCGCAAAAAGCGATGCAGCTGTTAAGGAAGCAATTGATAAAGCTATCGTTGCTCTCCGCGAACGCAACTTCGATGAAGAGGGCGTAATTGAAATTACCCCTGCGGTTTACAACCTTTTCAAGAATCATCTCATTACTCTTTCCACCAATAACCCTGAATACATCAAGAAGGGTATTGTTGGTGTATACGATGACTTCAACGTTATTATGTCCAACAACCTCGCAAAAGACTCCACCAACGCATACTGCTGCGTTCGTGGCAAGAAAGCTATTGCGTTTGCAGGTCAGATTAACAAGGTTGAAGCTCTTCGTGCAGAAAAGAGATTTAAGGACATCATCCGTGGTCTTGACACCTTCGGTGCAAAGGTCATCGATGAAGCCCGCATTCAGGTAATCGAAGTACCTGTTTAATCGGTATAAAGGCGTAACACAGCCCCATAAATCAAGGGGAAGGCAGATGCGCTTTGCATAACGCCTTTTGGGGGGAGTGGTCTTGTGCTGCTCCCCTCTTTTTGTGAATATAGAGACTATTTCTCTATGTTGACAAAAGGAAGGAGAGGATAATAATGCAAGTATTTATCAGAAAACCGAGTATTGATTTGTATCCCGGTATCCGCGTAGACAAGGACACGGTGCTTGAATACAAGAACGAGAATGTCGAGCAGAAGCTTGAAAACCTTGTGCTTCATTCAATCACAAAGGTCAAGGGCGTAGACTTTGAGAGCGTGTATGACACTACCATTCATCTTAAAGAGGGCGATGTGCTTATCTATGAAGAAGAAGGCAGAGGATACATTAAGCCCGTAGAAAGTCTTGTGTCAATCGAAGAAGCCATTGACGATCTTGAGAACATAAAAGATGTGGGGGCGAGATAGTGTTCACAATAAACGAAGACAAGTCCATTTATGTAACAAGGGGCGATACAGTATTCTTCCGCGTGTCTGCATCGGAGAATGAAGCTGCACATAGGTTTCAGCCGGGCGATGTTGTAAGAATAAACGTAATCGTCAAGAAGAGCTGCGATAATGTTGTGCTTCAGAAGGACTTTGTAGTAACAGCAGAAACGGAAACGGTAGATATCATCTTGACGGGAAACGAAACCAAATTCGGTGAAGTAATAAGCAAGCCCACAGATTATTGGTACGAAATCGAGCTTAATCCCGAAACAAATCCGCAGACGATTATCGGTTATGACGAGGACGGCGCAAAGATATTCAAACTGTTCCCTGAAGGAATAAAGGTGTAAAGGTAAGAAAGAGGTACAACGTGAAGAATGCATTAAAGGGGAAGATAACAACAATTCCCCAAGTAGACAATACTCTCACAAAAGCAGGATTCGCCGCAGATGCAAAGATGGTAGGAGACAGACTCTTAAAGGTTTCTCCCGAATATGCACAGAACGTAATATTCGATAATGCAAACACTTGGACACAGAACACAAGCGTGCAAGGTGCTTTGGCTGATGCGCTTAAACAGACCGAAGTGTATGAAGGTAGCGGCTATATGGCGAATCATTGGAGTGGTTCTAACAACTATATTGTTGTTGGCAAATTGTGTGTTGTGAATTTCGACATACAGAACGGATTAAGCCCTGCACCGAGTTATGCGACATTCGTTACAGACTTGCCGAAGCCGAAGAGTGCTGTAAATTTTGTCGCTTGGCAATTCGATAACGATTATCAATTCAATTTGATGCCGTGCGTGATAGCCACAGACGGCTCGCTTTGCATACAAAAAGAACTCACATATCAGTACAGATTTGCGGGAACAGTAGCATATCAAATCGCGTAAAGAGGTGACACTATGAAACTTCCCGAATTTAAGAAAAAGGTGTTAGGTCTTATCGAGGAGCTTAATCCCGAAAACGAAATGTTGACCGATGATCCCGATATCGCAACGAAGCTTGAAGATGTAATTACTCAAGTTATGTTTGAGGTTGCGACAATAAAGAAGATTCCCGACTATGTTGAACTAAAAGTAAACGAGGGGGATCTGATTCGATTTGAGGACATTAAGGATGAGACAGAACACGATGTATATCAAATCGCGCGTATAAGCGGAGTCAAGCACGAAGTCAAGGCACAAGGTACTGTGATTAAGATTTTGGAGAGTGGAACAGCAGAGATTGACTATTTCCGCTATCCTACAAGAATCACGGATAAAAACAGAGCTACATATACCTTTGAGCTTTCCGATGATGTGCTTGAGATAATGCCCTACGGTGTAGCGGGTGACTTGTTGAAGAGCGATGTTTCTACGGAGTACGGAGCAATCTATTCAACGAGATACGAATCGATGCTTCAGAGACTCGATCCGAGATATCAGACGAACAACGTATATATCGAGGGTGGCATTGATATTTAATCACGGAAGGAAGTGATAAATATATGGCAACAGCAAATACCGGCGATCTCATCACGCGAGTATACGGTAACTTTCGCGGTGTAGATTTTCGCGGTGAAGAAATAAACATAGTAAGAAGTCCCGATTGTTTGAATGTATGGAAAGACTATCGAGAGATAAACAGCATAAGAACAAGACCGGGTATGAAGTTAAACAAAGCGTTCTATAGTTGGGGACAAATAATATACGGCATTTTCTTCTATAACGGACAAATGTTGGTGCATAACGGCACAAAATTGTTCAAGGTTGAGGGAACAAAAGAGACAGAGTTATACAACGGACTTAATCAAGCACCGAGTAATGCCTTTATGTACGAAAACATTTGGTATTTCAAAGATGGCAAGAATTATTTGCAGTATGACGGCACAACCGTCAAAGAGGTGGTTGGTTATGTACCGACAACATCTATCGGTCGAAACCCCGCAGGTGGCGGCAAGATATACGAAGATGTTAATCTGCTTACGGGCAGAAGGATAAACACCTTCCTTGCAGATGGTGAGAGCGTATATTATAACCTTGATGCACAGAACATCGACCAAGATTTTATTCCGCGTGTTAAGTACAATGGCGAAGAATTGACAGCAGAAACACATTACCTCATCGACTACGAAGCAGGTATAATCAGATTCGTTTTAGCACCTGAGAAACCTCTTACGGACGGACAAGATAATGTGTCTATAGAATTCAAAAAGACAATAGACGGCTATGCAGACAGAATACTTAAATGCAATTTGCTTCAAGTGTTCGACAACAGAGTGTTCTTTAGCGGCAACAAAGACTATCCCAATACTGTATGGCATTGCAGCTTAAACGATCCGACCTATTGTAGCGACTTGGACTATTATCACGAAGGTATGGACTCCGCGCAAATTAAAGGTTTGGTAGCGGGTAACAACGCTTTGTGGGTATTCCGTGAGCCGTCAGAAGCGGATACAACAATCTTTTATCATACCCCTACCATTGATGAAGAATACGGCAAAATCTATCCTTCTACGCATTCAAGCGTAGCTATAGGATGTGTCGGTGCGGCGATTAATTTCAATGATGATATCGTCTTCTTCAGCGAAAGAGGTATGGAAGGTATAAGCGGCGATGTTACTACGGAGCAAGTGGTAGCGCACAGAAGCACACTTGTTGACCGCAAGCTGATAGCCGAACCTGACTATAAGAATATGAAGCTGATAGAGTGGGAAGGTTACTTGCTTGTCATCATAGGCAACAAGATATATCTTGCCGACTCAAGAACTGCATTTACCAACGAGAACCACATTGAATACGATTGGTTCTATTGGGAGATGGAAGAAACGATAAATAGCGCAAACGTATACAACGGAGTGCTGTATTTAGGTACTGTCGGATGTGTATATACCTTGACGGATACGGAGAAAGACCTTGAAAGTTATTGGGTAACGCCGAAAGACAAGTTTAATTCTCCGCACAAGCTGAAGACCACAAACAAAAGAGGATGCGTTGTCGAAGCAGAAGGTGATGTTTCCGTATATGTGAAGATAGAGGATTCAGAGTTTGAGCATATCGGAACATACGAAAATATTACAGACTTTTTCGTAAGCAGAATCAAGCGGAAGAAATTCAAGGATTTGCAGCTTAAATTTCATTCATCGACAAGGTTTAGTTTGGAAACGGCAACATTGGAATGCTTCATAGGTGGCTATGCGAAGCGTTCAAATGCGACATACACACCGGGCAACAACTCTGTTAAGCCTTCGGGTTCGCAAGTCTTGAAATTGCGTGACCGCGTTACGGGGCAGACTTATCAGTTATATATCGAGGGCGGCGATTTGATTATGGAGAAGCCGGATAACAATGTTACCCCGACAAACACACAGATCCTCGCAATGAGGGATATTGCTACGGGAGAAGGGTACAAGATATATATTGATAACGAACAACTGACGATGGAGAAGCCGGAGGGATGATATGAAAAAAATATTTTTAACCGATGCAGATAAACAGATCATTGTTGATGCTGTTTTGGATGCATTGAAAAACAATGCAAAAGCGGCAAAAATCGGCACGGTCAATCTGCTTGCGGAGAGATGGGTTGGCGAAAACAACCTTTATTCTCAAGAGGTTTTCATTGAGGGTGTGACCGAATTTAGTCAGGTGGACATTACTCCCGATGTTGAGCAGCTTTCCGTCTTTTATGAAAAAGACATTACATTTGTAACCGAGAATGAGGACGGTGTGGTTACTGTTTATGTCATCGGGCAGAAGCCCACAAATGATTACAGCATTCAGGTGACAATTACAGAGGTGGCTGTATGAGAAAGATTGTAGGCGTAACTGTCGGTACTACATTAAGTCCCGACAAAATTAAAGAAAAGATAAAACCTGTTCTTTCTGTAAACGGTGTTAAACCGGATGAATCGGGTAACGTTAAACAAGTGTTCGACTATGAGCAGAACGATGCAACCGCACCTGACTATATCAAGAATCGTCCGTTTTATAGTCAAAAAACGGTTCTCTTTGACGGTAAAGGTAAAGAATACGAATTCGATGATGTTTCCATTGATTTCGATTTAGAAGTGGGCAAAACCTATGCTATCACTATGAACGGAACGGAATATTCGAGCGTTTGCGAACTGTCCGAATATAACGGAAACGAAGCAAAGAAACTTGCCTTCTCCGTTTATTCCATCTATTGCACCAACGGAAAGTTATATGCTAATTTCGATGAGTACTCCGAAGGTTTAAAGATTGATTTAAAGATCGAGCTTGAGAATATCAAGAAGATCGATGAGAAGTATTTGCCCGAAGGTTGGAACTCCAACGAGGACGAAACTACTCCCGATTGGGTAGCTACCAAAAAGCCTATGGGCGGCGAAGAGGTATATATCTCTCAACAGACCTTATCAAGCGGTATGTGGTCGAAGCTGCAGATGAACTTCCAAGTAGGTCTTACCTACGATGTGTATTTCAACGGCGAAGTATATCCGTGCGTGGCATACAACGAAGACGGTGGAGTCTATTTGGGTAACGTCACCCTTATGGACAGCAGCTCGAAAAATGAACACAACAACGAGCCGTTCTGTATCTATTGGGCGGGCGCAGGTGCGACAAGTGGTTTCTTCTACAAAAGCAGCGCAGTAAGTTACCCTGTAACGCTTAAAGTAACCGATCACATCTATGTTGAGTACAACAAGATGCCGAAAGAGTACCTTCCCGATGTATCTGACTTAGATGCAAATTGGCTTGAAGAACTCAAGGTGGCACTTGGTATCGAAGGTAGGTAACCTAACATAACGCATAACAGAGCATCGCCCTTCGGGGCGGTGCTTTTATCTTTTTAAAGCTTTTAATATTCAAAGGAAGTGAATAAATGGCTACGAATTACGATATCAATTACAACGATAAGCGATTCACAAAAGTAGAGTCTGACAAGAACGTGGCACTTAACGAGATTGAAAAGACCTACGGCGGTATGATAAGCGAGTCGGATAAATACTATCAATCACAGATAGATGCATCGAAGGAGTGGGCAGACAAACAAGCTCAAATCCAACAGGAAAAGACCGATTTCGCTATAGACAAAATCGAGCAAGAGAAACAACAGGCAAATAAGGACTACCTTAAAGAACAATCGGGTGCATATGTAGATTGGCAGAAGCAGAGCAACGAATACGGCGTAAATGCCGAAAAAACTGCTGCTGCGGGCTTGACTAACACGGGATACAGCGAAAGCTCACAAGTCAGTATGTATAACACATACCAAAACCGTGTTGTGGCGGCGCGAGAGTCCTATAACAAAGCGGTGCTTAACTACAATAACGCCATCACGGAAGCAAGGATACAGAACAATTCCGTGCTTGCCGAAATAGCATATCAAGCACTACAGAAACAGCTTGAGCTTTCGTTGCAAGGATTCCAATACAAGAACACGCTCGTCTTGGAAAAGGCGAACAAGAAGACCGCGCTTGAAAATGAATACTACAACCGTTACCAAGATGTGCTTAATCAGATCAATGCGGAAAATGCTCTTGCCGAAGAAGTCAGACAGTACAATGAAAGAATGGCAGAAGAGAAGCGACAGTATGATGAATCTCTTAAAGAACAGCAGAGACAGTTTAATGCACTACATACGGGTGGATCAGGTGGCAGCATAAGCGGCGGTACATCAAACAAGGTTAGTGAATCGAAACCGAAAAGCGCAAAAGAAGCATACTCTTACGTTCAAGACAAACGAAACGCAAACGCTTCATCTAACACGAACACTTCATCTAACAAAAAGGAAGAAACTATACCTATAGACATAAATTCCGTTACTGATTTGGGAGACGGACCGATAAGCGCAGAGTACCTTGACAGTTTGGTTGCATCGGGCGTTGTAGCAGAGTATATAGAAGACGGCGTGCGTAAATTCTACAGAATAGGATCTAAACCCAAAAATTCGAAGGAAGCAGCTAAATACATTCAAAATAAGCGAAATGCGAAGGAAACCGAATCCACATCCAAAACCAAATCCAAATCTGCAACCAAATCCAAATCCAATGGAAAGGGTTTGCCTAAAGCGGCTGCAAGAGTGAAGCAAAGGTTTTAATCAAGGATATGGCACAAAACGAAATGAGGTGAAACTATGAGCTTTGAAAGCGAATACGAAAAGCTTCGCAAAAAGCGATTGAAAGAAGCTGAAGAAAGGCAACAAAGCCAAAAAAGCACATCAAAAAAATCCTTTGCCGAGCAATATGACGAAGCAAAAACACATCGTTTGGCAACGGAAAAAGAAAACACCATTGCATTCCCTACTTATATGGATTTGAAGCAGCGGCAGAAAGAGTCTGACACACCTCTTCCTCTCTTGCCTACGCTCGTTCGCG
>JAEIGA010013551.1_pt1 | contig 12414 bp, 10 predicted proteins | sample 9270691 | NCBI WGS metagenome assembly JAEIGA01 (sample SAMN17057246, study PRJNA624740) | gut metagenome | biome: biome; isolation source: fecal sample | host: Bos grunniens | place: China: Xizang | collected 2019
AAGGAAAAGTCCATAGCATCGAACCCGGCAGATTTTATCGCGGCGGCGGCTGCGGCAAAATCAAGCCGCCCAATCGAGCTCATGATGACATTGGAACTCAGAGAGGTTTTCATGGCAAAATCTCCTTTCACGATGTATTGGTGCGGCACGCAAATCAGAACTGTGCCTGCACAGCAGAGGTCAGGAAACGGGCAAATCCGGCGCGGCCATCGGTGTCCCACGCATAGACGCCGCACTGTTCCAGAATGTTGCAATAGACCTTGCCGATTTCTTCGCGGAGAATATTTTCGGCAGTGGATGCATCAAATTCCGGATGACGGGCCAGAACATCGGCAGCCCACGGTGCATGCTTGGCGAGCACGTCATCGTTATTCAGATCACGGCCGGACAGCAGCGCAGTCTGCAGATCGGCCATTTCCGTTTTCAGACGGGCAGGCAGTACGGCCAGACCCATCACTTCGATGAGACCGATGTTTTCCTTCTTGATGTGGTGATGCTCTGCATGAGGATGGTATACACCCAGCGGATGCTGTTCGGTGGTGATGTTGCTCCGCAGCACCAGATCCAGTTCAAACAGCTCGCCGCGGCGGCGGGCGATGGGGGTGATGGTGTGGTGCGGTGTGCCTTCGGTTTCGGCGTACAGCCCCAGTACCGGGTCAGAATAATTCCGCCATGCCTGCAGCAGCCGGTCGGACAGCTCCACGATGCGTGCGGCATCGGAACCGGTCAGACGGACCACGGACATGGGCCAGTTTACGATACCGGCGGTGATGTCCTCGAAGCCGGGGATGGTGAACGTGCAGACATTGCCGGCGCGCTCCATGGGGAATACATACCGTCCGCCCTGGAAATGCTCATGGGTCAGGATGGAACCACCCACGATGGGCAGGTCGGCATTGGAACCGATGAAGTAATGGGGCAGATATTCCACGAAGGACAGCAGCTTTTCAAAGGTGCTGCGGTTGATGGTCATGGGGGAGTGGGTATCGCTCAGCACGATACAATGCTCGTTGTAGTACACATAGGGGGAATACTGCATATACCACGGCTCATTGCACAGATTCAGGGGAATCAGGCGCAGATTCTGACGTGCCGGATGATTGGCGCGTCCGGCATAGCCCTCGTTGGTGCGGCACAGCATACACTTGGGGTACGAGGCCGGCTTCATTTTCCGGGCGGCAGCGATGGCCCGGGGATCTTTTTCCGGCTTGGACAGATTGATGGTGATGTCCAGATCGCCGTAAGGCGTGGCGGTCTGCCACTTCATGTCTTTCCGGATACGATAACGGCGGATGTAGTCGCCGTCACAGCACAGTTTGTAAAATGCATCGGTAGCGGCTTCCCGGTCAGCAGCATAAGCAGACCGGAATGCGGAAATGACCTGTGCCGGGCGCGGCATCAGGCAATCCATCAGCTTCGTGTCGAAGCGGTCCAGTGCTTCGACGGAATCGTCATCGGACAGGCCGGTTTCTGCGGCATAAGCGCGCAGTTCAGCCAGAATGGTTTCCAGTTCGTCGGCAGGATCCGGCAGAGCTTCCGGAAGCATGCCGTCCTCCGGTTCATTCAGTTTCAGAATTTCCAGAATACGGTTCAGTGCATACGATTCGTCTTCGCGGGGCAACAAACCGGTGTCCAGACCATACCGTACAAGCCGGCGGGCAGTCAGACCGATATTTCCCATAAATGATGTCAACCCTTTCTTTGTATGGGCCCGTTAAAGGGGCTATAATCTTCCTCATTGTACAGTTTATCATAAAAAGGTTGGGAAAACAAGATTTTTATGCAAGCAATTCATGCAATTTTGTTGCACAGGGACTTTTTTTGCGCTATACTAAGATAGAAACTGTGCGCATACGGGCATCCGGCCGGAGGAGGGGAAAAGCATGGAAACAGCGGACAAACAATCCTATAAGGTCAGCCCGATGGGACTGACATCGCTTTCGGTATATAATGTAGGACGCCACAGCTGTGCCCCCTCGTACCAATGGGGACCCGGCATACGGAACCATTACCTGATCCATGCAGTCGTACGGGGAAAAGGGGTTTACCGCACGGAAACCGAGGAATACACCTTGCAGGCCGGGGATGTATTTTTAGTGTATCCCAATACGACAGTCAGTTATACGGCCGATGAAACCGACCCGTGGGAATATTGCTGGGCAGGCTTCAACGGCAGTGACGCGCTCCGGATGCTGGAGGCATCCGGATTTCGTCCGGATGCACCGGTTCTGCGGAATCTGCCTTATGCGGCGGAACTGCAGGATATGCTCATGGGCATTTACCGCAGCCGGGGCGGTACGCTGGCGCATTCGGTGGAAATGACCGGACGATTGTATATCCTGTTGTCGCTCTTTCTGCGGAATCCGCCCGTATCGGACGAGGCAGATCTGATGGCATCCTATACCCGGCAGGCCATGGACTACATTCATGGTCACTATTCATATCCGCTGCTGGTGGAGGACATCGCGGCACACATCGGCATCAGCCGGAGTCATCTGTACCGGGCATTCTGCACGGTCACCGGCAAGCGCCCCAAAACATATCTGACGGAGTACCGCATCCAGCAGGCCTGCGCCTTGTTGGGACGCAAGGATTTGTCGATTGCCGCCATTGCACAGTCTGTGGGGTATGAGGACGGAATGTATTTTTCAAAGGTATTCCATAAAGTAAAGCATGTGACCCCCACGGAATATGCTGCAAGGGTACGGCAAGCGCAGACGGGGGAACCGACCGGGGAGATTCTGACGCAGGATAGCGGCGGACCGGTCGTTACGGAGAAAAAAGGAGAACAACATCATGCGTGAAGCATATCTGGATAACAGTGCCACCACACCGGTTTGTCGTGCGGCGGCAGAAAAAGCAATGGAAATGATGCTGGAGAACTATGGCAATCCGTCGTCGCTCCATACCAAAGGCATCGAAGCTCAGCGTGAACTGGACCGGGCGCGGAGCGTACTGGCCGGCGCGTTGAAGTGCCGTGCCGATGAACTGACATTTACATCCGGTGCTACGGAAGCCAACAATCTGGCGCTGCTGGGCGGTGCGTATGCCCGCCGACGCCGGGGAGAGCGTATCGTCATTTCGGCGGTGTCCCATTCGTCGGTCATGGCGGCTGCGGCCCAGCTGGAAAAGGAAGGTTTTGAGGTGGTGCGCATCGGTACCGATGCATACGGACGGATTGATCCGGCAGAATTTGCCGCCGCCATTACCCCGAAAACCATCCTGACGTCCATGGAGCTGGTGAACAACGAAACCGGTGCGATTCAGCCGGTATCCTGTATGGCCCGTGCCGTGAAAAAAGTCAATGCGCCCGCATTGATTCATATCGACGCGGTGCAGGCGTTCGGCAAGATTGCCGTGTCGCCCCAGAAGCTGGGTGCGCACCTGTTGTCGGTCAGTGCGCACAAAATCCGCGGTCCCAAGGGTGTGGGCGCGCTGTATGTGCAGCATGGCACGCACCTGCTGCCCCGGGTATACGGCGGCGAACAGGAGCGCAAACTGCGCCCCGGTACAGAGGCACTGCCGTTGATTGCCGGATTTGGTGCGGCGGTGCAGGCACTGCCGGCACTGTCTGAGGGGACGGCACACGCTGTTGCCCTGCGGAATCTGCTGATGGACAAGCTCAACGCCATGGACGGCATTACGGTGAACTCGCCGGACGATGGTTTGCCGTACATTCTGAATTTCTCGGTACCGGGCATCCGGTCGGAAACCATGCTGCATCATCTGGCACAGCATGGGGTCTATGTCTCCAGCGGCTCGGCCTGTGCCCGTGGACACAAGAGCCATGTGCTGGAGGCGATGAAACTCAGCGATGACCGCATCGACTCCGCCATCCGGGTCAGCTTCGGGCATCAGAACACGGAAGAAGATGTGCTGCAGCTGACCGATGCGCTGCAGGAGGGGCTGGCAACATTGACCCGGCGGAGAGAAAGATAAGTCATCGTGAAAAGTGAAGCGTGAATAACTTTTGGAAACAGAACAGGTATAAAGGAGAACAGATCATGAAAGAAATCATTCTGGTAAAAATGGGTGAGCTGACCCTGAAGGGACTCAACAAGCATAATTTTGAAAATGCACTGGTGCGGAATGTGCGCCTTGCGCTGGCCGATATGGGCGATGTGAAGGTGCAGAATGCACAGTCTGCGCTGTATGTTGTGCCGCAGTGCGAGGACTTCGACATGGACGAAGCTGCCAAGCGTGTGGGGCAGGTATTCGGTATCGTGCAGTATTCCCGTGCCGCACAGGTGGAGAAGGACTTTACTGTCATCTGTGAAGCGGCGGCGGAATATCTGGGCGAAGAACTGGACGCAGCCAACACGTTCAAAGTCAATGCCAAGCGTGCCGACAAGAGCTTTCCCATGGCCTCTCCGGCAATCTGTGCAGAACTGGGTGCGTATCTGCTGGACAAGTTCCCGCACCTGACGGTGGATGTGCATGAGCCGGATGTGACCGTGACGGTGGAAGTGCGTGACTTCGGTGCATACATCCACGGCAGCCAGCTGCACGGTGCAGGCGGTATTCCGGTGGGCACCGGCGGTAAGGCGGCCATCCTGATTTCCGGCGGTATCGACAGCCCGGTGGCGGCATGGACCATCGCCAAGCGCGGCGTGGAGCTGACCCCCATCCACTTCGCCAGCCCCCCTTATACCAGCGAGCGCGCCGAGATGAAGGTCATTTCTCTGCTGGAGAAAGTCGCACTGTATTCCGGTCCCATGACCCTGCGCATTGTACCGTTCACGGAGATTCAGGAAGCCATCGTGGAGAAGTGCCCGGAGGATTTGTTTACCATCATCATGCGCCGCTTTATGATGAAGCTTGCTGAGCGGGTGGCCATCCTGACGAAGAATCAGGCACTGGTAACGGGTGAAAGTCTGGGCCAGGTGGCCAGCCAGACCATTCAGGCCATCGGCTGCACCGACGAAGCCGTCAAGACCATGCCGGTGTTCCGTCCGCTGATTGGTATGGACAAGGAGGAAATCATCCGTATTGCCCGGCGCATCGATACCTTTGAAACGTCCATTCAGCCTTATGAGGACTGCTGCACCGTGTTCACCCCCAAGCATCCCCGTACCCGTCCGGTGCTGGACAAGGTCATCGAAGCGGAAAAGGCACTGGATACCGAGGCACTGATGCAGCGCGCCATTGAAGGCATCCGTCGGGTGAAGATCGGCGTGGAGCGATAACACAACATTTCAGGAACTGCACCGCAGGAAGGAGAATCCATGTATGAAAGAATACATCCATAAGGTCTGCTATCACGAAACGGACAAAATGGGCATTACCCATCATTCCAACTATATCCGGTGGATGGAAGAAGCGCGCATTGATTTTCTGGAACAGATCGGATGCAGTTATGCCCGGTTGGAGCAGGACGGCATCATTTCTCCGGTCATCGGGGTAGAATGCCAGTACAAGCAGCCGACCACGTTCGGCGACGAAGTATGCATCTGCGCAGAAATCGAGGAATTCCGCGGTGTCCGGCTGGTGATTCGCTACACCATGTACAACCGGCAGACCGGCGCGCTGGTGCTGACCGGCAAGACCCGTCACTGCTTCACCAATGCACAAGGACGCCCCATTGCCCTGAAGAAGCAGTTTCCGGAGCTGGACAGTGTGCTGAAGGCCTGCGTAGTGACGGAAACGGAAGAAAAATAAGAAATACCACCTGCAATTTCTTCTGATTGCAGGTGGTATTTTTATGGCGATGATTACGAAATGTAATTATTATTTCGTCAGTGCATCAGCAATGCGATAGGCCAGCAAGGATTTGGTGGGTGGATGAATGTGGAAGGTTTCGCAGATGTCGGCACAGGGAACGGTGCAAACGTTCTCCCATGCATCCGCGGCGGCCTGATGGGTGCAGATGCAGTCCCACCGTTTGCCGGGCTTGCGGTCGTATTCGGCCAGCTGTACGATGACGAACGGCAATGCCAGCAGCCGCATTTGTCTGCGCCAGTCGTCGATCAACGCTTTGAGCAGGAGATCGTAGTGTTCGCAGTCGAATTGATTGGTGTTCGATTCGCCTTGATACCAGATCACGGCCCGGTGTGCGTAGGGAAACAGCATTTTGGCTGCGAAATGATACAGCACGCTGTCACGGTTCCACGGACAGGCCAATGTGCCATCGTCCCCTTCCAATGAACGAAGGTTTAACTGGTGTACTTCCGGCAGGCTCTTGACTGCCACCGGACTGAGAAAGGACTGAATCATGGAACACCCCTGATAACAGCAAGTGAAGCCAATGGCGTGACCGGTGCGCTGGCGCAACCGATGCCCCAGAAAATAGCCGATGGCGGACAAGTCCGGTGCATTTGTCCGGGTGCAAGGTACCCAGCCATCTTCGGAGGCAAACCGTTCACCCGCTTCCATGCGTCCAGTCATGAAAAACCGGATCAACGGGTCATCGTCATAACAAAGCGTATCCGTAGCAGATTCGCGCAGCTTGAATTCCATATTCGACTGACCGGCCAGCAGATACACGTCCCCCAGATACACATCGGACAGCGTGAGATGTTCCTCGTTCAGCTGGATGTGCATAGCATATGGACCGCCGTAGTTGAGGGGCGGTAATTCGGCGACCCAGTCACCATGGGCGGAAATACAGACTGTATGCATGCAGAAGGAAATCTGCACAGTGCCAAAGCCGGTGCCGAAAATCCGGATGGGGGCATTGGCCTGAAGAATCATATGGTCCCGGAACAAAGGAGAAAGAGAAAGTTTCATAACAACCTCCCCAAAAGGATAATTTGTCGTTTCTGTAAAAATATTGTAGCAAAAAAACGTCGATAATGCAATATTTTTTTCAAAATCGGAGAAAATAGTTTGCATTATTGTCAACAATATGGTATAATTGTATATGACAGACCGGCGCAAGCCGTCACTTGGAAAGGAGCAGCTATGAATTTTCAGTATCTTCATCCTGCGGACCAGATCGTCATGATCATGGAGCGCATTTATAACAGCGGCATGACCACCACCTCCGGCGGTAATCTGTCGGTAATGGACAATGAAGGCGTGATGTGGATTACCCCCTCCGGTGTGGACAAGGGCAGTCTGAAGCGCGAGGACATCATGCGCGTATACCCTGATGGTCACATTGAAGGCCGCCACAAGCCTTCGGTGGAATATCCCTTCCATTCTTCCATTTACAAGAAGCGTCCCGATCTGCGGGCCGTGCTTCATGCACACCCCCCGGCACTGGTTGCCCTGACGCTGGTGCGCAAAAATCCGGAACCCTATCTGCTGCCGAATACGTCCATCGACTGCGGTCAGGTGGAAATGGCGCCCTATGCCCTGCCCGGCAGTGCCAAGCTGGGCGACAACATTTCTGCCGTGTTTGAAAAGGGCATGAATGTAGCCATGATGGAAAATCACGGTGTTGTACTGGGCGCAAAGTCCCTGTTTGAGGCCTTTACGATGTTTGAGACGCTGGACTATTCTGCCCGTCTGCAGATCAAGGCGCTTCAGTTGGGTCCGTACCGCACGCTGACCCCGGAGCAGATGACCGTTTACAAGCAGAAGAATGTCCCCCATCTGAAGGAATATCGCGCCGACGAGCCGACCTCCGAGGAACTGGAACTGCGCCGCGAGCTGTGCGGTCTGATCAAGCGCGCATACCGCAACGGCCTGTTCTCCAGCAGTCAGGGTACGTTCTCCACCCGTGTGGACGGGGACAACTTCATCATCACTCCCTACGGCAAGGACCGTATGTATCTGGAACCGCAGGATCTGGTGCGCATTGAAAACGGCATGGTCGAGCTGGACAAGAAGCCTTCCCGTGCGACCAAGTTCCACATGGAGATTTACAAGCAGCACCCTGAAATCAATTCCATCATCATGGCTTATCCGCCCAACATCATGGCATTCGCTGTGACCGATGAGGAATTTGATGCCCGCCTGATTCCGGAAAGCTATATCGCCCTGAAGACCGTGCGGAAGTTCCCCTTCGGTGCAAGCATTTCCGACCCGGTAAAGCTGGCGGCAGAAATGACGCTGAAAAATCCGGTAGCCATCGAAGAAAACGATATGCTCATCGTGGTAGGTACGTCTCCGCTGAATGCATTCGACCGTCTGGAAGTGGCCGAATACAGCGCAAAGTCTGTGATTTCCACCAAGCGTATGTGTGACATCGTCAAGATTTCGCCCGATGAAATCAAGGAAATCGAGGTTGCATTCAACCTGTAATTTTTGATTCCCGCCTCACAAAAGACCGCCCGGCCAGTACTGGCCGGGCGGTCTTTTCGTAATCTCAGCAATGAATTTTGATGCGGTCTTCCCGGGCAAATACGGAAGCATATTTCTCCATGCCAAACCGGCGGACAAACAGGTCGCACTTGCACAGGAACAGGAAATAGGGATTCAGCCCTTCGCCGAACAGGCTTTCAAAATTGCCCTGCCCCTTGGCGATGATGGCGTCGGCCCGGTGGAGCCGGTCCAGCGTTTCTGCGTTTACGGCGGACAGAATCGTACCCGGTAAGGCGGCGCCGTTGCCCATGCACCGGGCTTCACGGGTCATGCCCACTTCTTCCGCATCGACCATGGTGGCATCGTTGAGAGCAGGACCGCCCCGGACGATGACCGTCACATCCAGATGGGGATAGTGTTCCCGGATGAGCCGGACAAACAGCTTGTCCATGACGATTTCACCGCAGTTGTCCGTGAGGTAGACCAAGGTTTTTCCGTTGGCAAGGTCCTGTTTCAGCATAGACAGCGCAGTGGGGTCTACGATTTCGTGCGCGGCTTTGTCCAGCAGCTGATCCAGCAGACGGTCGTCCACGACGTTATTGGCACCGAAATCAATGTAATTTCCGGCACATACGTAGCGGATACACGCCGCCAACGGGTCTCGGTCACTGCGGATGCGTTCTTCCACCAGTGCTTCTTTCGACAGCATGTATTGATTGTAGCGGTGCTTGATGGGCGCATAGTCCACCAGTACGGGGTAATATGCCCGGTAGATGGCATCCATCCGGCAAGACAGTTCCGGCGCGGAACGGGTGGCGCCTTCCTCGTACAGCAGTTTCAGCAGACGATGCACATATTCTTTTTTGGTGTCATCGTCGGGAAACGGTCGGGCCTGCTTTTCGTATTTGGTCAGCAGGCAGGAAATACAGCAGGGATTGGCATTCATGATTTATTCGTCCTCGTTTTCGGTTTTGGGGTATTTCTTGCGGTAGCACCAGACGGATGCACCCAGCATCACGACCAGTACAACAACCAGGAGTGTGGGCATCGGTTTTTCCGGCGGCAGGACGCCCACCAGATATGTGCCGGTGCAGTCGGTATCAAATGCGGCGGTGCGCCCCTGGATGTCGGCATGGACAAACGTGCGTGTGCCGTCCGCATTGATGCGGTAAACGGCGCAGTTCTGCCGGAAAAATTTCTCCGGCAGTTCCAGTACGACGTGCATCGTGCGGTGCGGCAGTTCAAAGGCGGTGGCAGGGTTATATTCTTTGCCTTTGACCAGCAGGCGGAACGAGTACAGCACACCGTCGGACAGCCCTTGTGTCAGCGCATCGTCCAGCCCGATGGCGGAGACGGGCTGTGCGGCTTCCAGCACTGTGAAGCGGTCAAAGGGGCGGTCGCAGAGAATCCAAAGCGGATGGCCTGCACAAGAGAGTTCGCCGGAAATTTCGCGGCGGACGGCGATGCGTGTGCTGCCCCGGTTCAGATTGAAGGCATAGTCCATGGCGGACCAGCTCAGTTCCGGATCCCGGCGCAGTGCGTCGGCAAAGGATTCTTCGGAAGGCGGCACATCGGGCAGAGCAAGCACGATGTTTGCCAGCTCCGGCTTCTGCGAGACCAGTCCCAGCCGTAAGGCATCCCGGAGGTTCACATCCAGTGCGGCATACATCATATATACTTCGGAAATCAGCGTGTGCGGCGTGTCTCCGGCGGCCATCTGTGTATGAAGCCGCTGCCCGTAGGGAATGACGGTATCACGGAGGTGCGCATCCGTGACCCAATTCATCATGGCAAGGGAGACGGCCTGCAGCTCCGTACCGGACAAGGCAATACCTGCTTCCCCCATAGCCCATCGGGTGAAAATATGGATGGCGGTGAACAAAGCCGGATACACGGTATCGCTGCCGTCGGTGGTGACGCATACCTGCTGATTGTCGTGGGGGAATTCGATGTATACCGGATAAGCAGTACCGGACTGCCCGTCGGGGTGTACTGCCATATATCGCTGACCGTTCACGATGATGTCGGAGCCGTCGTTGATTTTAGACGGTACGGGCAGCACCTCGCCCGGCGAACCGCTGCCGTCGTTGGCAATGACGGCGCCCCACGAGTAACCGGTATTGTACGCATCAAAAGAAAGTGTGTGGGAGGTATACTGCGCAGGCGTATCACAACGGAAGTTGCCCATCTGCAGGGTGCTGCGTGAAATGTCCGGCATCCACGGGTCAAAGCAGTGGAAGGTGTGGGTACCGTCGAAGGTGTAGAAACTGGTGGATGCTTCAAAGTAGGTGCCGGGGATGTAAAATTTCACATCATTGTACGTATCATGTCCGGCTTTGAATGTAAACTGCCAGCCGTCCGGGAGCGTACCGTTGGAGATGATGCCGGAGTGGAGGGTGTTCAGCACAGGTCCGTCCGACGGAGACAGCCGTTCGCCGTTTTTGAACAGCTGAACCAGCAGGTCACGGGTTTCGCCGGTGCGCAGTGCAGTTACAGGAGTGGTGGTGTAGAACTTGGCGGAAATGCCGGTGGAGTCAATCACGTCCGACGGCAGGCGGTAGTGAAAGGTGATGTTCGCTTTGTTCAGCGGGTCATTCTTATCCGTCGGCAAGTGGATTTCGTGCCATTGGGTTGTCGTGCCGGTGTAGTACACATTGCGCAGGGATTTGCATCCGTCAAAGGAGGCAATGTGCGTGATGGCAGACGACAGAAACAATTCTTCCAATGCAGCGCAGCCGCTGAACGTGCCGGAAGGAATCTGTGACAGCGGTCCCATCAGCATGGCGGTACGCAGGGACGTATTCCGCGCAAAGACATTCGACCCCAGTTCCGTCAGTGAGGCCGGAAGGGTGACGGAAGTCAGTCCGCAGTCCGCAAATGCGTTGTGGCGGATGGCCTGCAATCCATCCGGAAAAGTGACTTCGGTGAGCTTGGTGCAGCCCCAAAACGCATAATCGCAGATGGCGGTCAGACTTTGGGGCAGCGAAATGCGTTCCAGTCCGGTGCATTGGAAAAAGGCGTAGTTTCCGATGCCGGTGATGCCTTCTTCAATTACGACGGTGCGGATCTGGTCGTGGTATTTCAGCCACGGTGCATCGCCGGAACCGGGACCGGTGTAGTGGAGCATATGTCCGGAACCGGACAGGGTAAAGGTGCCGTTGCTGTCCAGTGTCCACGAGATTTCACTGCCGCAGGTTCCTTCGTGGAGAATCGTGACCTGCTGTGCAGCAAAGGCCTCTGCGGCGAACGTGGCAACGGGTGCGCCCAGCGGGGCAAAGCACAGCACCGCCGCCAGTAACAGGGCGATACATACGGTCAGGGGACGGGGGTGTTTCATAGGCGAACCTCCTTACGGTGCAATGGGAGAACCCGGAATCTGCGCGGTCCGTGGAATCACGTTATCGCAGAATGTTGCTGGTGATGAAGTCCACACCCCACCGGACAAGCTCCTCTGCACGTACCGGGTGATCCACGGTCCAGCAGTTGACCCGGATGCCATTTTCGTGCAGCAGAGCGATGTTTTCTTCGGTCAGCCGGCCGTATGAAATGTCCAGCTCCAGCCGGTGGGCTTTCAGCTGTGCAATCAGCTCCGGCGTGACCCGGCCGCCGGTCAGGTACTGCAGTACGGCCTCCGGCAGCAGCTCGCGCAGGATAATCATATTGTTATAATCGAAAGAAATGAAGATGATTTTGTCCATGGCGATGTTTGCCCGGACGATCTCCAGCATCTTTTCAATATTTTTCCGGGTGAAGGCATTTTTCAGCTCCAGCACGGCGGTTTTATCATACCGGGCGCATACCTGCAGATACTCGGCCAGCGTGGGAATCCGCAGGTCAGAGCGGGTCCGGCCGCTGTGGTCATGCAGCTGCACCAGCTGAAGGCGTTCCAGCGTGGACGATTCGACCGGAATTTTCTCATCGGAGACACGGCCGGTGTCATCATCATGGATGACCACGAAATGCCCGTCGGCAGTGACGTGTACATCGGTTTCAATGCCGAAATAATCGCGGTTGGCGGCGGCAATGAATGCAGACATGGTATTTTCCGGCTCCAGTCCGCTGAGTCCGCGGTGAGCGACCATAAGGGTGTTGCGCGTATTGATTTTGATGGCATCCATAACAGAGAACCTCCGTGGCAGATATTTTGTCATCAGTATATCACAAGACAAGCCTTAAAACAAGATTTAATGGTAAAAATAATGAAAAAATTGAGAAAAAAGTGCCTCT
>JAEIGA010013552.1_pt1 | contig 12413 bp, 14 predicted proteins | sample 9270691 | NCBI WGS metagenome assembly JAEIGA01 (sample SAMN17057246, study PRJNA624740) | gut metagenome | biome: biome; isolation source: fecal sample | host: Bos grunniens | place: China: Xizang | collected 2019
CAGGCTCTGTCGAAATTTGGGTTGATAAGGAAACCGGCGTTAATTATCTGTATCATTCAAGCGGTTATTCGGGTGGGTTGACGGTTTTGCTTGACAAGGACGGAAAGCCGATAGTCACCCCTGTTGAAAAACAGCAAATCTAAATTTACGGGGCACTTAAGTGAAAATCAAAGAAATTAAAGAAAACAAAAAGCAATATCTTTCCCTACTGCTTCTCGCTGACGAACAGGAGAATATGATAGACCGATACCTCGAGCGAGGCAGAATGTACGCGCTTGACGACGACGGTGTTAAGTGCGAGTGCGTCGTCACAGACGAGGGTGACGGAATTATTGAAATTAAGAACATCGCCACCCTGCCTGAGCATCAAGGCAAGGGCTATGCGAGGACTTTGATTGATTATCTTATCAAAGAGTATAAGGACAAGTATTCCATTATACAAGTCGGTACAGGTGATAGTCCCTTGACAATTCCCTTCTATGAGAGGTGCGGGTTTATACGCTCGCACGTCATTAAGGATTTCTTTACCGATAATTATGACCACCCGATATATGAGATGGGTGTTCTGCTGCGTGATATGATTTATCTGAAAAAGGAAATATAATCGGTGCTAATTAAAGAAAGGGGCGTTGACTTATGAAAAGTAGGCGCAATCTTATATTATCAATATTACAAGTTGTTATCGGAATACTGGCAATAGCGGCGTTTGTCGTTGCAGCGATAAACGGTGAAAATATGCTGAAATGGATAGTAACGCTCATACTCGCTATCGCTTACGTTGTTTTGGGTATTATAGGAATTGTGGATTATAAATCAGATAAGTAACCTCACATTTACATTTTTATATGGTTTTCATTCCACCGTCGGTTTGTTTCTCCCTACTCAACCGACGGTATGTTGTCTTTTAGGTTAATTTACTCTATAATGGATACAGAAAGGAGGGGCTATGAACCAAATTAAAATTGGAAAATTTATTTCCGAAAGAAGAAAAGCTGCTGGTTTAACTCAGATGCAGCTGGCGGAAAAGTTGAACATCACCGACAGGGCGGTATCAAAGTGGGAATGCGGACGGGCAATGCCCGACTCGTCCATTATGCTCGAGCTATGTGATATTCTTAACATCAACGTAAATGAATTATTAAGTGGGGAGAAAATTATTATGGAAAACACAAATCAGAAAAACGAGCAGCTTTTGCTCGAGATGACAAAGGAATTAGAGAAGAAAAACAAAACGATTTGGTCTTCTATGTTGGCAATTATGATTGTAAGCATTACAGCCTTATTTGCAGGTATCTTTATTGCTGCATTTTTGATTCCCGAAGGAATATGGCAGCTCGTTACAATTCTTGGGGTTTGCATTGTATTTTTGATACCGTGCTTCTATGCATTAAAACTTGAAGTGAGCGTAGGTGCTTACAAGTGCAAAAATTGCGGTTGCGAAATAGTGCCTACTTATAAAGAAGCAATGAATGCAATGCACATGGGATTTACCCGTTATTTAAAGTGTCCTAAATGCAACAAGCGCACTTGGTGCAAGAAAATATTGAAGTGAACTCTATATGATACTCTCGACCTTATGTCGAGCGCAACGGGGCTGTCTCAAAATCGCATTTGAGACAGCCTCATTATTATCTATTCGCTGTGCTGAGGTAAAATGGAATAAATCTCTCGGAATTTCTGTTTACTTTTTGAAAATTTTATGATATAATAAAGTCGGGATTTGCGGTCGCGGATTGACTGCCGAAGCAAGTGATACAATAAAGTAGGATTAAATTATGAGTATTAAGCTGTTTTGTGAGGCTATTTTAAAATTTCTGCTCGGCGTTTTGCTGGTGGGAGTACTGATATTTTTGCCGGCGGGGACTCTTTCGTTTTTCAACGGCTGGCTCCTTATGGCAATTTTATTTGTGCCAATGCTTCTTGGGGGCATCATAATGATGCTTATTAACCCGAATCTGTTAAAGAGCAGACTTGACGCAAAGGAAAAGCGCAAAACGCAGGACACCGTCGTTAAGCTGTCGGGGCTTATGTTCCTTGTCGGGTTTGTTCTTGCGGGACTTGGCGTGCGATTTGGCTGGTATATGCTGCCCGGTGAGGTTTCAATTTTTGCCGCAGCGGTATTCCTCGTCGCGTATATATTGTATGCGGAGGTGCTAAGGGAAAACGCATATCTTTCCCGCACGATTAAGGTACAGGAAAACCAGAGAGTGATTGACACGGGACTTTATGGTATAGTAAGACACCCGATGTACAGCGTTACCCTGCTCCTCTTCCTCTCGATGCCGCTTGTGCTTGGCTCTATATATGCCTTTATAGCTTTTCTCGCATATCCCTTTATAATCGCAAAAAGAATCCTTGACGAGGAGGAGCTTCTTACAAGGGAGCTTGCGGGTTACGATGAGTATAAACAAAAGGTTAAATACAGGCTTATACCGTTTGTCTGGTAAAGAATTAAGCCCGCAAACCAAAATGTCCGGAGTACTCTGACGCATCTCAAAAAAGTTACCAAAAAGGAATAAAATAACATGGGGCGCCTGTGAATAGCGCCCTTTTGCTTTTCAAATACTACCTGTGAGGTGTATATATGAAAAGATTTAAAATTCTATGGAAAAACACCGTGTTCTTTACGGTAGGTGGGGTTGGATACGCTGTAATTGAGATTTTATGGCGCGGACGGACTCACTGGACTATGGTTATAGCGGGTGGTGTTTGCTTTCTGCTTTTTTCGCATATAGCGGAGAAATTCAAGAGAGCTCCCCTTGTAGTGAAGGCTATGATTTCGGCAGTCGGTGTTACGCTCGTCGAGCTTATATTTGGTATAATTTTCAATATAATATTCGGTATGGGAGTATGGGATTACAGCCGAGAGCGGTTTAATCTGCTTGGACATATCTGCCCCTTGTTTTCGCTGTTTTGGGCGCTGCTTTCTCTTGCTTTTATACCTATAGCAAGCAAGCTAAACGAAAGGTTTGTTGAGTGTTCTGCTTGATAATATATCCACTTTTTTAACTTTTAATTAGTTTTGATGCTTATTTAAAAGCGGCGGAGGAGAGTGTGCAAGTCTTTCCTCGCCGCTTTTCGCCGTTTATTTTATATTTACTATATCCGTAAGATTAACAGTTTTCTTTTCTTGCTTTTTGCGTAGCTCAGGGTCATATAGGCACCGCCCGACTCTCTTTCTACGTATACCACGAGCAAATCCGAGTTATCCACAAGCCACTCGTTGCGCTTAGAAATCGCCGCTTTAAAATGAATTTTTCTGTCAATCGGTATCAGTATTTCATTCAAAAAGGTGCGCAACCGAAGTCACGCACCGAAAAACGCAAACCCCAATTGTCGCCAAACAAATCGAATTACAAGGGACACAAAGGTACCATCATAAGCCGCGAGATTTACGCTTTTGCTAAATCCATAAACTTATGATGAGCGAAAAAATGTATAACTATCCCTATATAGTAAAAAATGTATTATTCGATTTGTTTGGCATAATTATGATAACATATTTATCCTGATTTGTCAATCATAATCAACGATATTTTGCGCAAAGGTGTAGCTTTTGTGCCATGCTTTTAAAAAACGCCGGCCTCCCGCTTTACGTGAGAGGTCGACGCCTATCTTATGTATAAATACCGTTTTCTCGAGTTTGGCTTGTTATCTTCGCACTGTGCAAAACGTAGCGTGGAAAATCAGTCAAATATCGACATGTGCGCACACGCTGTGCAAACGGAGCATGGCGAATTAGTCAAATCTCGACATATACTCATCCATATCTACGACTGTGCCGAGTATTCTTGATTCCTCTGCCGCAAAGGCAATCATGTGATTATCACAGGACTCACCGATATCACAGATGGAGGAGTTAGGTATACCTAGAATGAGGTCACGAAGCGCCAGCATAATGCCGGTATCTCCACCACCGTGTCCGCCGACAATGGTATCGTCAACCTTGCCGCTCTCGATGTTTATCTCTCTCTCCTTCTCGGTGAGGAAGTCGTAGAGCTTGATAATGGGGTCGCCAAAGGTGGCGTTGAGCTCGCCCTTTGTACCCATAATTTTGATAGTTCTGCCACCCTTATTAAAGGCGTTCATAGAAAATGAAACGGTTACGTCGTCCTCAAAAAGAAGATTTACTACCTGGTGGTCAACGACGTTGTTAGGGCACTTAAAGACGCACTTTCCATAATCAGTGGTTCTTAGCGCGCGCTCTACGTCCTCGTCGGTAGGCGAAAGGAGGCCTGTGGATACGTTTCTGAACCAGGAGTTATCCTTATCGTCGTAGTAGAGCTTGACTGCGTTGTAGGGACAGTCGCTCTTCGGGCAGCCGTCGATACAGCGCTCGGGCGCACCCTCGGGCGCATTTCTTGGTATAAAGTAGGAAAGAGAGCCAAAGCTCTGCACCTTTTTGCATTTTTTGCCAACGAGCCATGCGAGAATATCCATATCATGACATGATTTCTGAAGTATCATAGGGGTGGACTCGTCGCTGTTGCGCCAATTACCTCTGACGAAGCTGTGGCTCTGGTGTACGTTGCCGACGCCCTCTATGTGCTGGATAGTTCTAACCTCGCCTATCTCACCCGAGTCTATAATCTTCTTAAGAGCTATAAAGAAATCGGTGTATCTGAGAACGTGGCACACGAGTGCGAAAACTCCATTTTTCTCAGCGGCGCGCTGAATAGCACGGCACTCCTCAGGGGTTGCGCCCGCAGGCTTCTCAAGAAGCAGGTTATACCCCTTTTCAATAGCTAAAAGAGAGGGCTTGATATGGTCTCTGTCAAGGGTTGAAATGATGGCAATATCTGCAATTCTCGGCATATCGAGAAGCGGCTCCCAGGTGGTAAAGCACATATTATCAGGCAAGGAATGCTTACTTTTGACGTGCTCACGGCTTGCGTCGTTAGGGTCTGCTACCGCTACGACCTCGAACGTATCGGACAAAACGTCCTTGGCGATATCGGTGTAGGCGCGTCCGCGCATGCCTGCGCCAATGAGGATTATTTTCTTCTTTGAGCTTGACATTTATTTTTCCTCCAAACTAAAAAATTACACTTTTTTCAATACAGATTGACTTCTTGCTACATATATGATACAATAAAAGTAGAAAAAGGTCAAGTCACTATTTTACTGTAAAGGTGGACTTTTTAACTGTTTTAGGAGTTTTTATGAATTCTATCGGATATTATTTTTACGACGACGGCTACGAGGGACGCGAGAGCAACAGGGCCTCGTGCGAGCGTTCGCTCTCGGTAAACTGTGCGGGGCGCTTCTTTACCGAGTGTGAGTTTGTCACGGATAACCGCGAGGGCAGGCTTGATTATTACCTGCTCTATATTCTTGAAGGTAGACTAAAGCTTTTTACCCCTGTAGGCGAGGTGGATTGCGAGGGGGGTGACTTTATATTATTTAAGCCCGCAACACCCTACAAGTACAGTCACGGCAAGGAGGCGCCTCTTCACTATGCGTGGGTGCATTTCACGGGGCGCGACGTAGAAGAGATACTCTCTGAATACAATTTGCCCGTCTTTCCGACAGTTGGCTCGGTGCTTGACGGGGGTGGAGTTACACCGAGAATAAATACCTTTCTTGACGCCTGCGCCGAGCGCACGTTATACAAGGAGGCCGAGCTTCAAATTCTCTTCAACCGTCTGCTCCTATCGATAGCTCGCTCGGTATCGGGCGAAAACAAGCGCCTTCTTAAAAAATCCGTGTCCTATATAAACTCTTACTATAACGCCGAAATCAAAATTCCCTCTCTTGCTAAAATGGAAAATTTGAGCGTTTCGAGATACAATGCGCTTTTCCGAGAGGTGATGGGGCTCTCACCCACCGAGTATATAATACGCACACGGTGTGCATTTGCCTCTGAGCTTCTGCGTTCGACGAGCCTGTCGATTGGCGAAATCTCGTCGATGGTGGGATATTCCGACGCGCATTTCTTCAGCAGAATATTCAAAAAGAGCGTTGGAAAATCCCCTACTCTTTACAGAAAAAGCGGAGGTACACCGTCCTAGAAGCAACACACCGAAAAAGAGGCTGCTATCATAAAAAAATAATGCTGAAATTCTATTAAATTCGCGTTTTTTATGTTGATTTTACCTTACGGTTGTGCTACAATTATTTTAGGGGGTGAGTAAGTTGGTTTCGCTTTTAAACGATTGGGACGAAATACTTAAAGAGGAGTTTTCCTCGCCTTATTATTTGAAGCTCAGAGAATTCTTGAAATCAGAATATTCGACAAGGCGTATTTATCCTAAAATGGACGACATTTACAATGCGCTGCGCTACACCTCTTATAAAGACACGAGGGTGGTTATTCTCGGTCAGGACCCGTATCACGGCGAGGGACAGGCACACGGACTCTGCTTCTCCGTAAAGGCGGGTGTCAAATTTCCGCCGTCGCTCAAAAACATATTCAAGGAATTAAACTCCGAGTTAGGTATAGACGAGCCGAAAAGCGGCGAGCTTGTAGGCTGGGCAAAGCAAGGCGTTCTTCTTCTCAACACTACCCTTACGGTCAGAGAGGGCGCCCCGCAGAGCCACAAGGGACACGGCTGGGAAACTCTCACAGACAGAATTATATCTCTGTTAAACGAAAAGAGCGAGCCTATCGTATTTATGCTCTGGGGCGGTAACGCGAGAGCAAAAAGCTCCCTTATTACAAACAAGCACCATCTCGTTTTGGAGTGCGCGCACCCGAGTCCGCTATCGGCTTATGCGGGATTTTTCGGCTGCGGTCATTTTACACTGGCGAAAGAGTTTCTTATATCCCAAGGTCTAGGTGCAATTGAATGGGACAAAATTAACGACTTTACATAGGGGGGTTATTATGAAACTATTACAGGAAAGAATTAAAAAGGACGGAGAGGTTATATCCTCTGACGTTTTACACGTTGACAGCTTTCTCAACCATCAGATAGACGTTGCTCTTATCTCTGAGCTTGCTCGCGAATGGTATGAGCATTTTAAAGACGCGGGGGTTACGAAAATCCTTACTATTGAGGCATCGGGCATAGGACTTGCTTGTATTGCCGCACAATATTTTAAGGTTCCCGTAGTATATGCGAAAAAGTCGAGGAGCTCATCCATGAGCCGCGACGTTTATTCTACCAGGGTTGTATCCTACACTCACGGACAGTCCTATGAGGTCAGAATTTCCCAAAAGTACATTTCTAAGGGCGATAAGGTACTGCTTATAGACGATTTTCTCGCTCACGGAAGCGCTCTGAAGGTGCTGATAAACCTCGCTGAAATGGCGGGAGCCAAGGTTGTCGGCGCGGGAATTGCTATCGAAAAGGCGTATCAGATGGGCGGAAAGGACATACGCGCTATGGGATACGACGTTTATTCGCTCGCCAAAATCAAATCAATGAGTTCAGACGGCGGCGTAGTATTCGAGGATTGACAAATTGCTTTAAATTATCTGTCATATACGGTAGGGCGGTGCTTGTCGCACTGCCCTTTTTGCCATTTTTTTATTTTTGCCGTTTATTTGTTGCTTTTCTTCTGCTTTTATGGTAAAATATCTCATATAGCTTTTATTGCTTCAAGACTATACGAGGTTATTATGAAAAGCATAAATTTCAAATTAGCATTTAAAATTGCATATTACACTATTGCCGCTTTCTTTTTTACGCTGTGCTGCTTTTCGATTGCCGTAGGCGAGGGCGGTATGGCTCCTCTGGTGCTTCCTATAGGCATACTCATGGCATTGGCAGGCTGTGTGAACCTCACGGAATACGTCATCTCACCAAGGTGCGAACGACCGTCGCCTGCCGTTGTGGCAGAGGGTGTTGCGACTATTTTCATTTCGCTGTTCCCTATTATAGAGGGCGACGCAAGCCTCATGATACTTCCGTTCGTGCTTGAGCTATGGGAGCTGTTCTCCGGCTCTGTAAAATCGGCAGAGTCTCTTGAGTTCAGGGAAAGAGGGGTTAAAATATGGTGGTTGCCCCTCACCATAGGCGCGTTTGAGATACTCGCGGGTGTCGGCGCACTACTCGGCCCGTTCTTCTTCCATCTTCCGGACAATCTATCGATAGCTTCAGTTATGCTGCTTCAGGCTCTGGGATATATAGTTCAGATATATCTTCACGGTAAATAAAGAAATTCCGCAGAAGGCATCTTTCGGGGTGACCTCTGCGGAATTTTATTTTTGAATTATGCTAGGTTTTTGATAAGGAAATAGATTATTACTATAACGCCAAGGATTATGCGGTAAATGCCAAAAGGCTTGAAATCGTGACGCTTTACAAAATCCATAAGGAATCTGATAGTAAAAAGCGATACGAAAAACGAAACTACGATACCGACAAACAAAAGCGCAATCTCACCGAGAGTTACGCTAACACCCGAAAGAATAAATTTGAGGAGCTTCAGTCCGGACGCGCCGAGCATTATAGGAATAGCCATAAAGAAGGAAAATTCCGCGCTCGCGCCTCGTGAGACGCCAAAGGTCATGCCGCCTATGATAGTAGAGCCCGAGCGAGAGGTGCCGGGGATAAGCGAAAGGACCTGAAAAGCGCCGATTTTGAGAGCGTCGGCGTAGCTTAAGTCCTCAACATTCTCTACTCTCATCTTTTGATTTGCTCTGAGCTTTTCAATAACGATAAAGACGATACCGTAGACTATAAGAGCCGCGGCAACTACCTCGTATCTGTAAAGATGCTCGTCAAGAAAGTCGTCAAGCAGGACTCCAACAAGCGCCGCGGGGACCGCGCCTACTATAACCTTGAACCAAAGCGACCAGGTGTTCTTCTTTTCTGCCTCGTCTTTTGCTTTCGAAAATGGATTTAACTTATTCCAGAACAGCACCGGAACTGCGCAAATTGCTCCGAGCTGTATTACAACGAGAAGCATCTCGCGAAATTCGGGCGAGACCTCAAGCTTCAAGAACTCGTCGATAAGTATCATGTGGCCGGTGGAGCTGACAGGAAGCCACTCGGTAATTCCCTCAACTATACCTAAAACTATAGCCTTCAAGATTTCTAAAATAAACATTTCTACCTCGCTTTTTTAATATATTCTAAAGTGGGCGGTACTGTTTTTTTGGGGCTGCCGTTGCTGAAAAAGAAGAAACGCACGGTTTTACTCTACGTTATTTGGCGCGGATAATATCCCCCGCCTTTAAGGGGCGGTCGGAGCGCATGAAGAATTTCATATACGGATGAGGAGTTGCCGAAATTTCGTTCATATTCTCGTCATATAGAGCCGAAAATGTGAGTGTCTCGCCTACCTTTCCGGGAGTGAGAAGCTCAACGCTGTCGCTCACGGTCATTTTGTTACGCTGAGAAAGAGCGGCAAGTCCCGTCTTTTCGTCGTAATCCGTGACTATGGCGAGATAGGATTTCTCCTTAATATATCCCGTGGTTTTCGCAAGATTTGCATCCGTGTGCGAGTCCAAGAAATAATATCCTGTAGCGTAATCGCGGTGGCTGACGGATTCGAGCTCGGAGTACCAGGCGGAGTTATACTCGTATGTTCCCGAAAAGTAGGAATCAAGCGCCATTTTGTAGGTGTTTGTAACCACAGCGGTATAGTAGGCGGATTTCATTCTGCCCTCTATTTTAAAGGAATTTATGCCCGCCTCTACAAGCTCTGGAATATGCTCGATAGTGCAGGTATCGCGGCTCGACATTATAAAGGTTTCGCCGTCTATTTCCTCAATCGGCATTCTGGCATCAGGGCGCTTTTCCTCCTCTATTTCATACGAGCGAACCTTGTAGTTCCATCTACAGGGCTGCGCGCACATGCCGCGGTTGCCGTCTCTGCCGACAAGATGCCCCGATAACAGGCATCTGCCGCTATACGATACGCACATAGAGCCGTGGATAAAGCATTCAAGCTCAAGCTCGTCGGGAATACCGGCTCTGATTGCCTTGATTTCCTCGAGCGTAAGCTCTCTGGCGAGGACCACGCGTGAGGCACCGAGCTTATACCAAGCAAGGCAGGCGGCGGCACTCGTGGCGTTTGCCTGAGTGGAAATGTGTATTTCCATATTCGGTATAATTTCCTTTACAAGCGTGAGAACGCCGACGTCGGCTATAATCATCGCGTCGATATTGATGCTTTTTAATTCGGAAAGATACTTCTTTAAAAGAGGATACTCATACTCGCGAGGCATAGTGTTAAGGGTGAGATACACCTTTACACCCCGCTCGTGGGCGTATATAACCGCTTCCCTCAGCTCCTCTAAGGAAAAATTATCTGCCGCGGCGCGCATACCGAACATCTGACCCGCAAGGTATACAGCATCTGCTCCGTAGAGAATTGCCGAGCGCATTTTTTCAAAATTGCCGGCAGGAGATAGAATTTCTGGTCTTTTCATTTTTTGTCCTTTGCCACTTTTGTGGTTCGTTTTTAATTACTCGTACAGTTAAATATATTCAAGCAACTATATTTTACCATACAAAAAAGAAAATTTCAATATTTTACCGCACCGCAATAAGATTTAATTCCCACGCAGGCACACAAGGAAGTCTGCGAAGGTAAAAACGATAGCCGGGATAGCGCTCGCTGAGCATAAGCGGCAGCTCAAATATATCACGGCTCCTGTGATAAAGCGATACAAGAAGTGCCGGTGCGTCTCGCTCTATAACCGAGTGTGACCCGATGAGCGCCTCACCTTCCGCACCCTCTACGTCATACTTGATGTAATCTATTTTTTCCTCTGCGAGACTGTCTACGGTAATAAGACTCACCTCTTTTGTTTTATGCTCAAACGAGGGGGTTGCGCTTATTGTGGAATTGCGGTTTCCGCTATCGGAAAACGCGGCAAACGAGGGTGAGGACCAGGCAGCGGCGTTGACAGGCAATACCAAGATTTCAGTTTCTGCCTCGGAATACTTAAGGAGTTTTTTAAAATTCCTGCTGTCCGGCTCGATGCAGTATATTTTTTCCAGATTTTTAAAATACTCTTTCGCTTCCCTTGCCGTGTCGCCGTTATACGCTCCCGCATCTACAGTACAGCGTATTTTATCGCACGGGAGAAGCGAATACATTTCGTCCTTCTGAGAGGTGGCTGACATAAGATATTTCATTCTGCCCGTGAGCTTGTATTTTACGGTATTTACGAAGATTCTTTTCGAAGTACCGTCCGAAAGCAAGTCGAGCGCCTCGCAGATGCTTGCGTAGTGAGTATTGTAAAACTCTCTGTCGAAATACTCGTCGGTATTTGCTATAGGCATATCCGGGATATACATATCATACCCTTCGTCTATTTCCGAAAGCATATTTACGACCTCTCTTCTGTTTGAAGCAAAGGACAGAACTATTACGAAATCGGTATACATCTCGCGTATTTCGGAAAAGGATTTAACCTTATAGCCGTGGAAGGAGTGCCCTCTGACAAATCCGTCCGACGCAAAAAAGTCGGCAATTTCTATATTATATTTTTTAAATCTCTCTATCAGTTTATCCGCGCCGTTTCCCATACCGTACACGACTATTGGGCGCCTCTCTGCCGCAAGCTCGTCCCACATATCACGCTCGCACGGATACGGTGGGAGAACGTTATATTCGTTTGTCATAATCTTCCTTTTATAAAATAAGATGTTATTTCGTCGCTACTCTCGACCGAATTTTAAAAACTTACTTGAATTTACCCGATATATGTGCTAAAATAAAATAAAAAACTAAGGCGGTATATAATATGGATTGCTTATTCTGCGCTATAATCAAGGGCGATATTCCCTCCTCTAAGGTATATGAGGATGATGCGTGCTATGCGTTTCGCGATATAAATCCGCAAGCGCCCACTCACGTGCTCATCGTGCCGAAATCGCACATAGCGTCGGTAGATGAAATAAATGAGGAAAACTCCGAGATAGTGGCAAAAATCTTCTCTAAAATTCCGAAAATCGCAAAGGAGCTCGGACTTGACGGCGGATATCGTGTAGTGACGAATATCGGCGATGACGGCTGTCAGTCGGTAAAGCATCTGCACTTCCATATCCTAGGCGGTAAGAAGCTCTCTGAAAATATGGCGTAATCCTCATAAAGCAGAAATAAGAGCTTTATTTACCAATAATACACAAAGTGTGACAAGCAAAAAGCAGGACGCATTCGCGCCCTGCTTTTTGTAAAGGGGGAGAAATTAGATCTTCTCCTTAACCTTTGCTGCCTTACCAACTCTGGAACGAAGATAGTAGAGCTTGGCGCGGCGAACCTTAGCCTCGCGGAATACTACGATCTTGTCTACATTGGGGGAATGAAGGGGGAAGGTCTTCTCTACACCTACACCGTAAGAAACACGTCTTACAGTAAAGGTCTCGGATATTCCGCCGCCGTGCTTAGCGATAACGGTACCCTCAAACATCTGAATTCTTTCCTTCTCACCCTCGACGATCTTAACGTAAACCTTTACGCCGTCGCCGATGCCGAACTTGGGAACTTCGGTCTTAAGCTGCTCACTTACA
>JAEIGA010013553.1_pt1 | contig 12413 bp, 8 predicted proteins | sample 9270691 | NCBI WGS metagenome assembly JAEIGA01 (sample SAMN17057246, study PRJNA624740) | gut metagenome | biome: biome; isolation source: fecal sample | host: Bos grunniens | place: China: Xizang | collected 2019
AGAAGGCATGGCTTAAGAAGATCAGGATGTCCGAGGCGTGGGTGACATTGACGGCAAACAACCTGCACACATGGACAGGCTATTCCGGATACGACCCTGAAGTATCATCGAGACATAGTGCAATGACTCAGGGATTCGATTTCTCTGCTTATCCGCGTGCATGTACCTATGCGCTTTCTGTTAATGTGAAATTCTAACTTTTGGAAACGATGAAAAAGTATAGCATATATATTCTCGTGGCAGCCATGTCCCTCTTTTCGTCTTGCGAAAAGTTTTTCCATACAGAGCCGCACAATTTTCTCCATCCGGACAGTTATTATACTGACAAGGAGGCGGTAGAGGCCGGACTGATGGGAGTGTATCAGATAATGGTATCACCTTTCGCATACAGTTATACTACTGCAGCTACGATATATTCGGGAATCGCTTTGCCGATCTTGTTTACTACCAGTGACCTGGAATATTTTTCCGAGACCAGTCAGACATATTATGCGAGTATGTTCAACTACACTCCATCTGAGCCATATGTCATTTCATATTGGGGAGGGTGCTATGTGGGTATTTCAAGAGCCAACAGCTTCATCTGGTATATGGAAAATACAGATATACCGGATATGACTGAAGAAGAGAAGAATGCAGCTGTCGGAGAAGCTTATTTCCTTCGTGGCTTCTATTACTGGCATCTTGTGGCTAATTTCGGTGCAGTGCCTCTGGTGACGGACGGTAGTGCGGAAATCGTATCTCATAGACCAAGTTCGTCTGTAAAGGAAGTCTATGATCAGATTCTCAAGGATATGTACAAGGCCGTTGATATGGTCTATCCGGCAGATACATTCGCTCACTCAGGTAAGGTTACAAGGACTGTAGTTCAGGCGATGCTTGCGCGAGTGTGTCTTTATATGGCCGGAAATCCGCTTAACGATACTTCAAGGTATGCGGAGGCTCTGGAATGGGCCCGCAAGGTGAAGACTTCTCAACTTCATGGGCTGGATCCGGATTATACTGCCGTGTTCAAGCGTCTTATGAATGACCAGTACGAGACCGTATATCGTGAGTCGATGTGGGAGGCTGAATTCAAGGGTATAGACGGAGAGACACCGAGGACAGACGGAAGATGGGGCAGTCCTAACGGAGTCTTGTGCAGAGACCCGAGCATCGGAGTGACATGGTCGAATCTCTGTGTGTCACGGGTGCTTGAGAATTATTACGCCGAGGATCCTGATGACAACCGCTACACATGGAATGTGTGTCCTTATGACTGGGGTACAGGTACTACAGGTGTAAAGAGAGACCGTCCTGTGGAAATGAGGAATATAGGCAAATTCAGGAAGGATGCTGTCGAGGGAGGCTCCGGCGAGACGAGAACTTCGACCAACTTCCCGATAATGAGGTACTCAGATGTGCTTCTGATGCTTGCGGAAGCGGCAAACGAAGTTGATGGACCTACCGATGAGGCCATTGCTGCGCTTAATGAGGTCAGAGCCCGTGCTGGGGTGAAACTATGTGCAAACAATACGACAGATTCTGAAAGGATCGTCTTGGCGACCAAGGAGGAGTTCCGTGAATTCATCAAGAAGGAAAGAGCCAGGGAGCTTTGTTTTGAGGCGACACGCAGACTGGATCTTGTAAGATGGGGAGAACTGGTCAAGAATGTTCAGTACATGTCTTCTATCGCGACAAATGCCAAGGCAAGACGTCCAGGCAACTATATTTCTGAAAAGCATAATCTGCTGCCTATACCGTCGATGGAGCTTAACAGCAATATGCTTATTAAACAGAATCCGGGTTGGTAATAAGATGACAGATATGAGAAGAATAATTATAACAGCATTACAGATCGCACTTGCCGCGACTGTACTTGTCTCTTGCGAAAACGAGGTTCAGACTCCGGTGTTTGATGTGAGTACAGTAGTCGAGAAGACCACCGTCATGTCTGAAGACGAAACAGGAGAGGTGGATGCGTACAAGGTGACGTTCAGATTTACCGGAGCTCCGGATAATATTGTCTTTTATTCCGGTGAGGAAGGTGCGGATTACAGATATCGTGATAGATATACGAGAGTCGTGACCCCTTACGTTTCATTCAATACGGCTTATACCGGTGGTATGCCGAATACGCTGAGCGTGTTGGTTTCCAATGATTTTCAGCCAGAGTACGAATATCTGTCGGGAGCTCCGACAACGACCGTCTACACCAGATGGGCCGTGCAGGATGCCACCTGGACAGATATAACAGACCGCTTCAGGATCCCGGGAAATAAACTTCAAGGCGACACCCAGTATAGCGGTGAGGCTATCCTTTCCGAGTTTCATGGCAATATGCCTCTTTTTATAGCCTTTCGTTTCAAGGGAGCGGAAGGTGAGGCATCATCGCCAGGCCTATGGTCATTCTCAGACTTCAATATCAGGAATGAGCTCCAGGACGGAACATCTGAGTCTTACATTTCGAATGGTATCGGTTCTTCATGGAAAAGTGTGGATCTGAGAGCTCCGGTGCAGTGTTCGAGGGGAACCGGAAGTGCGAGTCTGAGTGCTTCGGTTGATCCTGATATTGATACATATCTGATATCCGCTCCGTATTACCCTTCCAATCTTCAGTCTGATAAAGGATTGGCTATAAAGTCGATAGATGAGAATCTGACTGAATACACATATACCTATGTGGCGCCGGAAGAAAAAAGCGTGTATGTGGCCTTTGTGGCTACAAACTCTCTCTATGGAGAAAGCAGAAGCATAGTAAGAGCTTTCGAGCTTGACTTTGAATAAGGACCTGAAGAAAACAAATATCATATGAAAAATATCGTCTCTTTATTTATCATTTCAATCGTTCTGTTCTCATGTCAGATGCCAGAGCAGGAATTGAAACCCAACGAATATTTGAAGATAAGCCGTCAGACAATCAGTTTTGATGAGAAGGCCTCTTACGGATATATCGGCATTGAGTCAAATGCAGCGTGGACAATTGAATGCGCAGATGCGTGGCTGAGCCTGTCTTCCATGACTGGAACAGGAGATGATCTTGTCAAGGTGACGGTTGAGGAGAACCTCTCGACCCAAAGCAGGGAGGCAACCGTGATCGTGACAGCTGAAGGGGGAGTTTCCAAGCAGGTGTTCATTTCTCAGAAACAGCTGGACTTTTCGGTAAAGGCCCCTTCTGTAGGAGTCCTCGGACGTGAAATCATTCTGGAGGGTTCAGGACTGTTCCTGATAGATGAAGTACTGTTCGGCTCTGTCAAGGGAATCATTCAGGAGTCTGGCTCAGATGACAGGATGGTTGTGCTGGTGCCTGAGGATGCCCAGCATGGCGAAGTCGATCTGAAGATCGTTTATGACAATGCCAAGGAAATGTCGCTCGGCGTCATTAATCTTGTGACTCTTGCAGAAGTGTCACCAAAGGTCACATTCCCTGAAAGAGTGGTCCGTTGTGCCGGTGAAAATCTCTCGGTTCCTTGTACTTTCCCTGAAAAGGTTCTGTATGTTGACTTCATCTGCGGCCAGGATTCCTACAGGGGTGAAATCGTCAGTGCAGTCAATGAGACTCTGTCCGTTATGATTCCGGCTTCTGTCCCTCAGGGAATATATGATATGAAGATCACATATGACGAGGGCCGCATGGATGCTGTTGTCGGAACATTCAGCATGGCTCTTGATGCCGGGGATTATTACATGTGGGATAATGTTACTATCTATGCTCAGGAGTATCCGGGCAAGGAAGAGAAGGTGTTCTGTCTGGAAACAGGCATGATGGTATCGATTGACTGGGTGTACGAACATAAGATACCTATCAACCTGCTTTATCCAGGTTCGGCAATCAATACCATGCAGAACCAGCCGAGAGGATATCATTATCTCATGCTCAGGGGAGAGGCTGACCAGTTGAGGCTTATAAACCCTAATTCATGGAACTATCTGTCGGCATTCAAGACTTCAGATGGCAAGTCATTCGCTCACTATGAGCTTCCGCAGGTGAGATTCTCATCTCGTCTGGAAAAGGATCCATATCAGCAGCATCAGGCATATCCAGCTGAATATAAGGGTAATACGACCCATACGCCGGGAGACCGCCAGAAGGAGGCATATAATGCCATCAGGTCCGGCCACCTGACTGCAGCACAGTGGAATGGCGTCGGAGAGGAGTTCGGTGCTTACAGTTCCATTTCATTGTATCGTTCTCAGCTTGCGAGCGGTTCCAAGAATATGGACAACTACGGCCATGCCACCATGCATGACATGAGGATCCTTTTTGACAACTATACCGCAACCATCAATCCGGCAGGAACTGGAACAGTAGCTCCTGGTACAAAGCTATATTGGAATTCTGTGCAGCAGGCCCGTGACGGATGGACAGAGAGTTTCCACGGTGGTGTTGTCCTCTGGACTGCAAACTATGGTAATAACGGAAATATAAACCATGAACAGGCCAAGCACCTGAATGGAGCTCTTCATCTTACCGGCTGGACTGGTGAGGCCGGCGCCGGAGCAACTACCGGCTCGATGACAATGAAGGTGTATAGAAAGAAGGTCTGGGATGAAAGCCATTACAGTTATAATCCTAACCTCTAAGAACTTGCAGGCAATTATGAAAATTATGAGAAAGATAATGATGGCTTTGATGCCGATATTGATGGTCTGCTGTTCGGCGGGCTCGATAGACGATGGCAGGAAAGAGAAATTCTCGGTCAGCGACAACGTCATGAGTGGCTTGACTATAGGAGGCGGAAGTTTCACCAGGGAATACCAGGTGACTTGTGATGCTGACTGGGAAATTGTCAGAAGGGCCGGTCAGCAGTGGATAAACATAACTCCGTCCAAAGGATCTGGAAACGGAACCGTCACTGTTCTGGCAGAAGCCAATGTGTCCGGACAAAGGCGGCGTGCGTTCTTCGATGTTAAGATAAACGGAGCCAAGACATATGTCATAGAGGTGCTGCAGACCATTGGAGGACTTGACGACGATGATCCTGGCCAGGGTAATCCGGGAGAAGGAGACAAGCCGGTCATGGATGAGGTGTTTCCGATACTTGCCTGGGAAGATATCCCTGTCGATAAGTCGGCAGAAAGGTTCCCAAGTATGAAGGCTGCAGGAATAAACACATATCTGGGTGTATATCAGGATAAGCAGACAGTCCTGAATGTCCTGGATATAGCGAAGGATGCCGGAGTCAAGCTTATCGTTCAGTGTCCTGAACTCCTGACATCACCGGCTGCTACGGCTGAGTCATTGATGGGGCACCCTGCGTTATATGGATATTTTATTGAAGATGAGCCTGAAATAAAGGACTTTATCAAATGGGGAGAAATCGTGTCGGCCATCAGAAGCGTGGACAGCAGGCATGTCTGCTATATCAACCTTTATCCTAACTGGGCTTGGGGCAAAGAAGAAAAGTATGCAGACAATGTAGCTCAGTATCTCAATTCTGTCCCTGTTCAGATGCTCTCGTTCGACAACTATCCCGTAGTGTCCCTGGATGGTGCGCCTAACTCGTTGCGCTATGACTGGTATCATAATCTGGAGGTCATCCTGGCTGCTTCAAAGTCAAAGAATATCCCGTTCTGGGCATTTGCCCGCGTCAACTCGAAGGAGTGGGAATATGAAGGCCAGAAAATCCTCTATCCGATACCTACTACTCAGGAACTGCGTGCGCAGATGTTTACAAACCTTGCATACGGAGCCCAGGGCCTGCAATATTTCACATATTGGGGAATCGAGACAAATACCGGAAAGACAAGGTGCTATGAAAGAGTACAGGCGGTTAACAAAGAAATCATGGCTCTTTCAGACGTGTTCCTTGGATGTAATGTCATATCTGTCGGACATACTGGAACCTTGCCTGTCGGCACCAAGGCTCTTGGCCAGCTCCCGTCTGTCTTCAGCAAATTCGAAACCAGCTCAGGGGCAGTGGTTTCGCATATTGAAAACGGGGACAAGTATTATCTGGTGATAGTGAACCGCAGCATTTCAGAACCGATGACATTGACCCTGTCGGTTGACTCTTCTGTACAGAGAGTCTTGAAGACCGGTCAGAGTGAGCCTGTGTCAAAGCCGTCATACACTATTGCTGAGGGAGATATGGAGATATTTACATGGAATAAATGATAAACCACTTATATTATGAAAGAAAAAAACAATTCTGAATTGCAGGGACGTCGAATCGACTACCTTCATCCTGACATTGCCATCATAGAGGTGGCATCGGAGCAGATTCTTTGTGCATCGAACTGGAACGATGGTTCAGTCGGTGACAATGATGACAACTGGAATGTTTTACCAACCCTTTAATGTCCGACGCCATGAAAAAGACTTCATTTATTTTTGCACTCATAGGCGTGACAATGTTCTCATGCCAGAAGCCGGAGCTGTCAGAAGGCCTTGAAGCTCCTGTAACTCCTGCAATCCAGAAAATCCTTTCTGTATATGATGCGGAATGGACTTCCGGAGATGTGAAATCAACCTTTGTCGAGGGTGTCGGCATCACCTTGAGCGGAACAGAAAACATCAGCGTATTCTATGCCGAAGGAGCATCACCTGTAGTGGCGGTTCCTGCCGGAAACGGAAAATATTCATTCTCTCATCCGGAAGTTGCGGGAGTGGAGACCTATGATTACAATTATCTGATGCCGCATAGCGCTGCAACAAAGGCCGATGGTACTGCACGCCTTTTTGCGGTCCAGTATCCTGGCGCAGGTACATATGATCCGGCTTATGACTTCCTTCTCGGCCAGCCAAGCCTTGATGTTCCGAAGTCAGCCGCAGAGGTGGAGGTGAGCAGATTCAAAAGACTCTCGGCTCCGTTCAACTTCGTTATCAATGACGAGTACCAGCTGCTTAAGAAAGAAGCGGTCAAGGTTGTCACTGTAGATTTCAGCGCTTCAGCTGAGCCTGTCGCTGCTGATTTCGTTGCGACATTCTCAAGCGATTATGCTGCAGCGGGAATATCCGGAACAGTGCCAGGTACCGGATCCACTGCATTGACAGCCGTGTATCCGGAGGGCCTTCCTTTCGAGAACAATCTTTACAATGTATGGTTCTCGTCTCTTCCTGTTGAACTTAAGGCAGGCCAGGTGGTTTCGCTTACAATTTCAACAAAGACAATGACTCTTACCTGCAAGGGCACTATCCCTTCGGATTTCACTCTCAAGAATGACAAGCTGAACCAGATTCCGTTCAAGTTGTCAAGATTCAAGACCGATTATGCAAACGTGAAGTCCCAGACATCGGTATATGCAGAGGGCGCTTCTGTCGTGTCCAACAGCGGTTCCCTTGAGGTTCCGAAGGCAGATGGATATAGAGTGTCGAACATGAAGGTATATGCTCAGGCATCATCATTTGCATCGGCATCTACTCTTGCAGAGCTTGTCGTCAAGTCAGGTGAGAAAGAGGTGGCCCGCAAGGCATTCAACCTTGCAAATACTGCAGATATGAACGGAGGATGCGTGGAGTTTGACAACCTCGGTTCATACACTGACCTGGCAATCTCGTTCGTTACAGGAGATTCGTCAACCGAGCATGCAGCAGCGATTTCAGCAATCACAACTCTTCTTGTGGAGGCCGATCAGCCTGAGTTCACTTTCCCTGAACGTCTTGTGCGTTGCGGTGGTGAAGACCTCGTTCTTCCATGTACTGCTCCAAGCAAGGTTACCAAGGTATCTCTTGTAAGTTCTGCAGCTACAGTGGAGACCACGATCAAGAGTGCTGCAGACGGAAAGCTCACCGTTACTATCCCGGCAAATGCCGCTCAGGGAGTTTATGATGTCAAGGTTACATATACATCAGCAGGAGCAGAGGTTCAGGAAACTATCGGAACCTTCAGCATGGCCCTTGACGGCGGTGACTATTACAGGTGGGACAACATTACAGTATATGCCCAGAACAATGCTGTCGCAGAGAAGGTCTTCTGTCTTGAGACAGGTATGATGGTCACCATTGATTGGGTCAAGGAGCATGAGATTCCGATAAATATGGCTGATCCTGGTGCGGCACTCAATACACTTGGCAACCAGCCTCGCGGATACCATTATATAATGGTAAGAGGATATGACAACTATCTTAGCCTTATCAATCCGAATGCATGGAATACAATCAAGGGCGTGTTCTATACAAGCGACAAGCAGACATTCGAGCATTATGCTCTGCCGATGGTAAGGTATTCATGCCGTATCGAAAAAGAACCATATGGTCAGAATCAGGCTTTTGATGCTTCCAAGGGAGGAAATACAACCCACACTCCAGGGGCAGCAGAAATCGCATGCTATGACGCCGTGAAGTCAGGAAGCCTTACGTTTGACCAGTGGAAGGCTGTTGCCAATGACTTTGCCAAGTCAGCAAACAATTATGGACTTTCTCCGAACCTTTCGAAGCTGAGCAGTGGTAAAATCAATTGTTATGGTCACTCATTGCTCGATGCGACGAATATCCTTCTGGACTCTTATACCCCTGATGCAGCTTATTGGCAGAGCCTTGAACAGGCTCGAAACGGCTGGGCTGAGTGCTTCAATGGAGGAGTTGTCCTTTGGTCTGCACTCGTCGGTACAGCAGGAAATGTCGGCGCAGCAGGATCGCGCTATATGAATGGTGCTTTGGAGCTCGTAAGCTATACAGGTGCCAAGGGTACGGAGAGGACTCAGGGTTCTGTGACAATGAATGTCTTCAGAAGAAAGACCGGTTACGAAGAGAATTACAGCTACGATCCTAACATGCCTAATTAATAATCAGATATGAAGAAACTGCATATTGTAGTTTGCATTCTTTTATCCCAGATATTCTTTTCTGCCTGCTGTAACGATGCGGGCAGAAAAGAATTTTCTTCTCGTTTCGATATGAAGGGAATTGTCCTGACCGTTAACGACCTGGAGAATGTAGACTGGGCTGCTCTCGCCCATGAAAGCGGCATAAATACTATAGGAACCCATATCAGACCACAGCAGGTGGCTGATTTTATGGCTACGGAAAAGGGCCGGAAGTTCCTCGATGATTGTAACAGATATGGTATTCATGTGGAACATCAGCTGCATGCTGTAAGTGAATTGCTCCCAAGAGACCTTTTTGAAAAGGATTCAACCATGTTCAGGATGGACAGGAAGGGACGCAGACGCAACGATGTAAATCTTTGCGTGCATTCTGAAGCGGCTCTTGATACCGTTGCAGCACGTGCGCTACATTATGCAAGACTTCTTCCTGCGACCAATCACAGATATTATTTCTGGATCGATGACAATCGTCCGATGTGTCAATGTCCGGAATGTTCAAAATATTCGGATAGCGAGCAGGCCCTTATACTTGAGAACCGCATCATCAAGGAGTTGAGGACCTTCGATCCGGAAGCGCAGCTGGCTCATCTGGCCTATGTGAATACTCTTCCGGCTCCTCGCCAGGTGCAGCCGGAGGAGGGAATCTTTCTTGAATTTGCACCGATTTACCGTTCGTGGGACAAGCCTTTGAAGGAAGAACAGATCGGTGATGCAGCCATTGAGAAGAACCCTGCCAAACAGACTAACCTATATTATCTCAAGGAGAATCTGGAAGTGTTTCCGGCAGAGACAGCTGTAGTGCTTGAATACTGGCTCGACGTCTCTCTCTTCAGCAATTGGAAGAAGCCGGCAGTCAAACTTCCATGGAAGAGAGATGTATATCTTGCCGACCTTGATACGTATGCGGAGTTCGGCATCCGCAATGTTACATCATTTGCAGCTTATATAGACGACAGATATGTGCAGGACTATGGTGAGCTGGACTTTCTTCCGGAATATGGAGAAGGACTGAATCTATGTTATTCCGGACCTATGATGAATCCGTGGGGTGACAGTTGCGAGCAGACCGTGACTTCTGTGGCAGTGGTCGGTAATACCCTTCGTATTCATTTTGATGTGACCGATACGGATCTTGTCTATCTGGATACTCTGGCAACCGAAAGAGACCTCGAGATCGGAGACAGGGTTGAGGTCTTTTTCTCCAAGGATCCGGACATGAACGATTATGTCGGCTTTGAAGTCGACCCGATGGGGCATGTGCTGTCGTATCGGACTGTCTATTACAGAAAATTCGACTATTCTTGGGAGCCTCCGCAGGGATTCTATGCAAAAGCATCTTTGACTGAAGACGGATATGTTGCAGATGTCATTGTCCCTATGGACTTTATGTCAGAGTTCATAAAGGATGGAAAGGTCTTTATGGGACTTTACAGAGGAGATTTCCGTAAGGATGGAGACACTATCATCGAGGAATGGTATACATGGAAGGATTCCGGTACTTCTGAACCGGATTTTCATGTGCCGGCAACACTCTATGAGGTCAGTCTGTTCTAAGTCAATCATTCAATATCTTCAAGATGAAAAAAATCGCTGCGTTGTTTCTTCTGGTTGTCTCTGTGTTTACAACCCGCGCATCTGAATTTCCTGTACGCGGATTCCATATTGATTTCCGTACACAGGTAATGACTCTGGATGCAATGAAGTCGTTTGCCACCGAACTATCTGGGTTCGGGATCAATACTCTGATCGTTGAATGGGAGGCGACATTCCCATATGACAAGCATGCGGTCATAAGCAATGAACTGGCCTTTTCTCCAGATGAGGTGAAGGAGTTTGTCAGGCATTGTGAAAAACTTGGGATTGACGTCATTCCTTTGCAGCAGTGTTTCGGACATGTCGAGTATATCCTCAGGCATGAACGTTATAATAGATTCAAAGAGACATATGAACTGGAGATCTCTCAAGTCTGTCCTTTGAAGAAGGGGGTAGTTGATGTCTTTGCTGAAATTTTTGCAGAAGTCGCCGCCTTGCATCCGTCCGAATATTTCCATATAGGAGGAGATGAAACCTTTCTGTTGGGAAAGTGTCCTCACTGCAAGGCATATGTTGAGAAGCACGGCAAGAGCAGGCTGTTTGTGGATTATATAGTGAAGATGTGCGATGCCGTTACGGCTTTGGGCAAGCGGCCTGTATTATGGGCAGACATCATTACCAAATATCCTGAGGCTATAGACAGGCTGCCTCACAATGCTATTCTTGTCGACTGGAATTATGGTTGGAACATCAAGAAATTCGGCGACCTGGACAAGGTTCTTGCATCAGGCCTGGATATATGGGGAGCTCCGGCCATACGCAGTCATCCCGACCATTATTATTCTACCGGTTGGATGAAACATTTCAATAATCAGAGGGATTTCATCCCTTATGCAAGAGAAACCGGCTATAAGGGTATTGTCATGACATCTTGGTCGACCTCTGGCGGATACGGTTTTTTGTGGGATCAGCATCATATTGTTGCGGAGATGGATCCTGTCCGTCAGGTCTTTCCTATGAATGCATTCCGTATCCTGATTGCAATGTATTCGGAAGCATTGAAAAACACCGACCCTGTTGATCCTCATGCGTTTGTCATATCCTATGCACAAGACCGTTTCGGTCTCTCGGACAGTGACGCCGAAGCTTTCTGGGAAGTCTTGAACCATCCTCAGACCATCATCCGTTATGGAAAGGGCGATTATGGAAAGGGTGATGCGGTGGCGTCTCTTCGCGACCAGGCCGTTGCCGATAGGGATCTGTTATACTCCATGAAAGTCAAGAGCAATAAGGATGAGTTTGAAAGATTCCTGCTGATGTGGGATATAAGGGTCCAGTACTTAGAGTATAAGGTCATAGAAGATTTGGTGAACAGCCCGGATTTTGACCGTTCGAAGGCTTCTGCCATGCTTCGTCAGTTGAAGGAAAAAGTGATTTCAAAGACCCGCGGGCTTGATAAAAGATTCACGGCTGCCTGCAGAGGGTATCTGAAACCGGGAGATATTGAAAGAAACAATGCTGTACGCTCCCGTCAGATAGTCCGTCTGGAGAAGATTCTTGAAAACATGGCTGCAGGTACACCGAAAAGTTAAGGATTATGACACAAAAGATTTTATCTGCGTTTTTGCTGATGGTAACACTCTGTGCCGCAAGTGTTTCCGCACAGGAGAGGACCGGGGATTTCGAACAGAAGGTCATGTATGTGGACTTCAGAGCGGAGGTTCATACTGTTGATGCGTTGAAGCAGCTTGCAAAGAAGGTGGCTGCAGAAGGATTCACAGCTATGCTCCTGGAGTATGAGGCTACCTTCCCTTTTGAAAAGCATGCTACCATCCAGAACAGATATGCCTTTACAAAAGACGAGATCACCGGTCTGGTTGCATACTGCAAGGATCTCGGACTTGACGTGATTCCGCTTCAGAACTGCATGGGACATATGCAGTACATCCTCAGGCACGACCGCTATGCGGCCCTCAGAGAGGATTCGAAGGATATGTCTCAGGTCTGCCCTCTTTCCATCAAGCAGGCGGTTCCTGTGTTCAAGGAGATTTTTGCCGAAGTTGCGGCCCTTCACCCGTCAAAGTATTTCCATATAGGATGTGACGAGACCTTCCTTCTGGGCAGTTGTAAGA
>JAEIGA010013554.1_pt1 | contig 12412 bp, 9 predicted proteins | sample 9270691 | NCBI WGS metagenome assembly JAEIGA01 (sample SAMN17057246, study PRJNA624740) | gut metagenome | biome: biome; isolation source: fecal sample | host: Bos grunniens | place: China: Xizang | collected 2019
CAAGGCACTATCGGTGAGGAGGATTGTGAGATTACTGTAAACTGCACAGAAAATCTTCCCTTCGCTGTTACAACAGACTTGTCTAACCCTGCTTGGCAAGTAGTGGAAATGCACCGTTATGGTACATTCCGTGTATGGGATTACGAAGGAAATGATGTTGATGTAAAGGTTACAGAGATGTCTTCAAACATGGAAGGTGTGTCTGACGACTCTAAGTTGTGGTGCTTCACCGGTAACCTCATTGATGGTTTCAAGATTTACAACAAGAAGGCTGGTACTACTGTTACTTTGAATGCCACATCAGGAACAGCAAAGGTTGGAGCAGCTGCAGAAGGAAATGATGTCTGGAAGCTGAAGAAGAGTTCTGCAACCAACGATCCTGCCGCTTGTTTCACTCATGATGGTTCATCTTATATGAACAGAACTATCGAAGGTTCGATAGGTTATTATGGCGAAGCTGACAATGGTTCAACTTGCTATTTCTTCAAGCCCTCTGTTAAAGTGTTGGAGGCTGCTTCAGCTTTTGACGGAATGCCACTGGGTGCAGTCGGTGCGTATCAGTTTACAGAGGAACAGAAGAGTGCTTTTGTTGCAGCTGTAAATGCCGTTGTTGCAGCCCCAGATGATTTGAACAAGGTAAAGACTCTTTCTGCTATGATTGCAGAAGCAAAGAACCTTGAAAAAATACCTTATACAGATGGTTATTATCGCATCTATAGTGCGCAGTCAGGTCTTTATGCCAATAAAAAGGGCCTAATTTTTGAAGGTTCTACTTTCAAATGGGGTACTATCTCAAATGATAATGTAGATGCTATTGTTAAGTTGACAACAGATAATGAAAAGGTTGTTTTGCAGAATGTAAATTCAAATCTTTATATGCAGGGTGTTGCTGGTGCTTCAAATCCAAATATGACCGAAAATGGACACATCACCCTTATAGAATTAGGTGCTGCTCAGTATAACCTTAAGTTTGGCAATGGTACTATGCATGCTAGTGGACATGGCAATGGTGCAGGTTCCACAGGTACTGTTATAGGGCACGATGCAGGTTTTGGTTCTGCTTCTGCCTGGTACATCATTCCCGCTACTGACATTGAGGTTGTAGTTGACGAAGCTGCTGATTATGCTACCACATATTTGCCTTTTGCTGTTACTCTTCCTGAGGGTGTAAAGGCTTATGCAGTTGATGCTGTTGAAGGCGAGGCTGCTAAACTGGCAGAGAAGGCAGATATTCCTGCTAATACCGCTGCTATCCTTGAGGGTGAGGGTACTCATACTCTGGCCATTGCTGCTACAGCTGCTTCTGATTGGACCGGCAACTTGCTGAAGGGTAGCAATGTTCCTGCAAATGTGGCAGAGAAGGCATACGTACTTGCTATGCCAGAGGGTGAAAGCGTTGGTTTCTACGCTGCAAAGTTTAATGTAAGCACAGATGCAACCAACGATGGTGAAGAGGGTGCGGAAGATGATACCTTCGAGGCATTCAGAAACAATGCCAACAAGGCATATCTGCCCGCAAGTGCAGTTCCTACTTCAGCTCGCTTCCTGAGCTTCGACTTCGGTACAGAAACTGCAATCGACGAACTGAAAGGTGAAAACGGAAATGTGAAAACTGTAATCTATGACCTCTCTGGTCGTCGCGTACAGAAGGCTCAGAAGGGTGTCTTCATCGTGAACGGTAAGGTTGTAATCAAGTAAATCAGGTTATCCGCTAACTGGTAGGGACGCTGCGTGCAGCGTCCGCCAAAAGAAATAATATTAACATGTATGCGGACACGGTGCGCCGTGTCCCTGCAAGCAAGACAAAAACATTAAAACGATTATGAAGAAGACATATATTGCTCCCGAAGTGGAGGAGATTAAGGTGAATGTAGCCAACATGATGGCATCAAGCCTTGGCATTAACAACGAAACCGAAGTAGATGCCAACGAAGAGCAGCTCGGCCGTGAAGAGAAGAAGATCTCTTCTCCCGGTGTATGGGGCAACGAATGGTAATCCCTGTCGATAGAATTATTTAATTGTTATATTTACAGACCGTGGTGCGATGTGATATCAGCACCACGGTCTTTTTATGTCCGTTCCAGACCGTGCCTATGGAAACGCGAGGATTTCATGCGGTTTTAGTGCGCGAAAGAACCAATTTGTTCGGATTTCTTTTTGTTCGTATCGCTTTTTTCAGTAATTTAGCATGCGAAAAACGCTAAAAACACGTACTAATGATGCTTGCAATTGCACAAAATAGCATGAAAATAACCGCCAGAATACTTGGTGGTTCGGATTATTTTGTTAGCAAGCAAGCAAGCAAGCAAGCAAGCAAGCAAGCAAGCAAGCAAGCAAGCAAGCATATACTATAATGTCACTGATGCAGGAGTTTCCTGCATGCTCTTCTTTAATCTCCCGTTTCGGAAACATGCACCTGCATGTTCCGAAACGGGAGATTTGTTGTGTCATTAGCAGACTATATTTAACCAAACAAGAATAATTAACTAATCAAAACTTAAAACATTATGAGAAAAATTACTTCTCTTTTAATGCTCCTTTGTGTGTTCGTAGGAACGTCATGGTGACAGATCGAAAAGTTGGAAGATCTTAGCAACGACAAGGTCTATGTACTTAAGTCTGGTCGTACAACAGCGGATGCAAGTCACTACTTGTTGTATCACACAGATGCTCCCAACAACTTGTCTTCTACTTATAGTGGTCAGGGACATAATTTGGAATATAATGCTGCTACTCAAAATTTTCATTTTGCTATTTATAAGCATGAAGGAAAATACTATTTCTATAATATCGCCGCAGGGAAATTTATTGGTAACAATAATAACGATAATGGCGCTATTCCTCTTGTGGAAATGCCTACCAATTCAATCGAGATTCGTTCGTCAAATGATAATACTTACAAATTTGTTCTCTCTACAAACGGCACAGGCGCATTGAATGCAGCAGATACACAAGGATGTCATGGTGTTGTTAACTGGACTGGTGGCTATGGCAATCTTGGTGATAAAGGCAATATTTACCAGATTATCGAAGTTGCCGATTTAGAAGCAGAGACAAAGTCAATCATTGAGGAGCGTGTTAATATAGGTGTAGTCCTTTCTGCGGCACAAGCAGCAGTAGACGCAGCCAGCAACACATTGGTAGGTGCTTACACCACTGCATCAGTGCAAACTCTTTCTGAGAAACTGGTTGCCTATAACTCAAATAATTCCGCAGAAAACTTTAATGCTGTAAAGCAAGCATACGAAGCTTTCCTTGAGAATGGTGAAAAGGTAGCACTTAGCGAAGGTGAAGTTTTTACAGTAAAGTGTGTTGAGGATTCTCGTGGTTATATGGTATATTCCACTGTTGAAGGCAAGGGTAGTGAAACACAGGTGTATTTGGCAGGAAGCTGGAATACAACTCACCATGCTGCTATAGATGCAGTAGGCGTTTACAAAGAGTGGGCGTATGTGGAGGTTGATGGCAAGAAGTATATCTTCAATACAGAGAATAAAAAGTTCATCACCTCCGATGATGTTGTACAGTTCAGTGATATGGGGCATGCTTTTAACTTTGTAGACATTGGCAATGCGTTGTGGGAAATTCAGTTCGAGGCAAATAATAAATACTTGTCTTATTCTCCTGGTTGGGGTGCTAATAGTGTTCGTACAGAAGGTAGTGTAGATAATGGTTGTAAGTTCTATATAGAGAAGGCAGATCAGTCTTTGGGCGCTGGTGTGTTAACTGCCATGGAGGATAAGATTAATGCAGCAAAGCTTGAAACCTGGAAGAATGCTAATCTCGTTAGCCTTGGTTATGTAGGTGGATACCCTGCATCCATGGCTGATGCCATTAAATCAGTGGCTACATATTCTGGAGCCTTGACATTTGATGTAGAGAATGCAGCGCAGAGAAAGGCCTTGACAGAAGGATACTATTATATTAAAGGAACTGGTGTAGGTAATGGTGCGGACTGGTATGCTTCATACGGCAATGATGCTACACCTGGTTTCTGTGTTCCTCCATTAGGTGCAGAGAAACCTGGCATAAAGAATATATGGAAGTTTGTTGCCTGTGATGAGGATGGTTATAAGCTTATGGCTTGCAATTTGAATAAATATGTGCTTCTGGAAAATGCAGAGGCTAATAGTTCTGCTCCTTCTGCAATTAATAGTGAGTACGAAGATGGTTCAAAGTTCATTTTCAATAACCAAGGTGCAGGAAACTTTATTATTAAGGATGCAAATGACAATGTTTTACGCTCTGAAGGTTCGGATAATGGTTATGCATTGAACTACTGGTGGGGTGAGAAAAACGAAACCTGGTACATCATCCCCGCTACTGACATTGAGGTTGTAGTTGGCGAAGAAGCCGGTTATGCAACTACTTACCTGCCCTTTGATGTTGTTGTTCCCAACACGGTTGAGGCTTATGCTGTTACAGCAACTTCCAACGAATATGCAACATTGACCAAGATGGAAGATATTTCTGCTAACAATGGTGCTATCCTAAAGGGTGAGGGTACTCATACCTTGACCATAGCACAGGCTAATTCAGATTGGACAGGGAACCTGCTGAAGGGAACCAATGTTTCTGCCAACATTACCGATGCTGCCTACATCTTTGCAAAGAAAGGAGATAATGTAGGTTTCTATCCTGTCGAGTTTGGAGTAAATACTGACGATGACGCTGCAACCTTCGAGGCGTTCAAGAACAATGCCAACAAGGCTTACTTGCCTGCAAGTGCAGTGCCCTCTGGCGTTCGCTTCCTTAGCTTCGACTTTGGCAGCGAGACAAGCATTGACGAACTGAAATCTGAAAACGGAAATGTGAAAACTGTTGTTTACGACCTCTCTGGCCGTCGCGTACAGAAGGCTCAGAAGGGTGTCTTCATCGTGAACGGCAAGGTTGTAATCAAGTAAATCAGGTTATCCGCTAACTGGTAGGGACGCTGCGTGCAGCGTCCGCCAAAAGAAATAATATTAACATGTATGCGGACACGGCGTGCCGTGTCCCTACAAGCAAGACAAAAACATTAAAACGATTATGAAGAAGACATATATTGCTCCCTCAGTGGAGGTTATCAAGGTTGAAACAACCGTAATGATGGCAACAAGTGTTGATATCTACGGCGACCCAACAAGCGTGGACCAGCAGCTTGGACGTGATGCAACTGGCGTATGGTACTAATATACCGATGGTAATCACCATTCATAGATAATAATAATATGTTACAAGACCGTGGTGCGATGTGATATCAGCACCACGGTCTTGTATTAATGGTTTTATGCCCTTGGGAGGCACCGTTTTTGTCCTCGGTATTGTCACGTCCTTGTCCTCGGTATTTGTTCGCCGAACAAATACTATATGTAAGCCTTTGTCCTCGGGAGGGCATGAATAGGGGACTGTGGCGCAGTGCCGTTACAGACAGAATGCCATATACGCAGGCAGGTATAAAACGCCGTTTTCGTCCTTAAGGTTCTTGGGATGGACAATGTAGCTTCCGCCTATGCGCTGGCTGTATTTCTCCCTGAACCTGCTCAAGGACAGAGTGGAATACTGGCTGCATCACTTTAATGCCCACAGAATTAGTGGGTTACGGGTGCAAAGGTAGAACAAAAAAATATAATACGCAAGTAACGAAGTGCCATTTTTACCTGCAATGCGCAGGTATGGAAGTATCATTTTTACCTGTAATGCGCAGGTAAGGATGCTAAAATGGTAAGGTATTTACTGTGTATTTCGCGTATTCTGCGTGGGATAAATCATCAACGGATTAAACGAGATTGAACGGAAACTTCCGTCTTAGAGATTTTATGGTGCGATGCACCCGGGACCTTGTCCCTTGATTAGTTCTCTTAGGAAGAAAACAAACGAGTTTGCTTTATTCCAAAGATAACGAATCACCAAAATCTCTAATCCTCCGTGCCTCAGTGTTCTCGTGTTGATAATATAATTACTATCACCCCGCATGGCGCACCGTGAAGCAGGTGCAGTTCTGTGTATTCCAGCGCCAGCGTGAACCACGTTGATAGGACTGGTAATTCTGTGTTTTCGGCGTAGTCTGCGTGAGATAAATCATCAACGGATTAAACGAGTTTATCCACCCCCTCCCCCCTGCGGGGTACTCCCCCTGTCTCAGGGGGAGAGTCAGTTACAGTAGAAACACTGCGCCAGCCAATCCGCTCCGCTTTGCCCAGCGTCGCAATGGGGGGTGCGACCCTCAGAGGGCACAGAAGCAGATTTGCTGCTTCTTCTAAAGACCCTCCTAGCCCCCTGAGTCGAAGTGCCATTTTTACCTGCAATGCGCAGGTATGGAAGTGTCGTTTTTACCTGTAATGCGCAGGTAAGGATGCTCAAATGGCTACATTATCCTGCCGTTTTTCTGTTCGCTCAGCAGGAAAGAGTACACATATCTTGGACTTTGATAAAAGAGATGTGTGGCTTCGTTTTGCAGACGTTGGTAAGTTTCGGAATTCATTACGGCAGACAGAGCCTGTTCCATTGTCAGGTTTGGGTTGTCGTCCATCAGAAGTACCGTAAGCTCTTTCGTCATGTCCAACTTCATATGTTCGTGTATGCTCATACTCTCTTTAGTAGTTTGATGGCCTTTTCGGTTCCGAAGAAATATTGGAATGTTATTCCTTTCATGTGTTGCAGGTTTCTCACCAGAGTAGGCAGGTCGATGGTGTTGGTTTCAAATTTCCATAACTGGACACCTACGCGATCATCTGCAATGGGACCGAATACGATGTCGTGATTGTGAGCAGGTTCGGCCGTGTTGTTTCGGCGGTTCATTAGGATGAACTTTGCCCACTCTTCGGAATATTCATGGAAGTGGATTATGTCCAGACTTTCCATTTTTGCTTCGTCTATTTCGTAAGCCAGTACAATAGGTGTGCCGTATTCCAATTGGGCAACCTTTGTTTGGGCCATAGACATGGCCTGAGCATAATCGGCAGAAAGGTAGAATCCTTGTCCGAAATCCTTGTTGGGTTTTGATTTCTTTAGGTCTATCTGCTCAAATTCAGTGTTTGTCCCGTGATACAGAATCATATCAGTTCCCCTCCTTTTCTATGGCAATAATCGCAAATGTCTGAAATCATGGATGCGAAGGATTGGGTGTGTACATAGTCATAATGACTGTCTATGAACTCTATGCCTTTGTATCGGGTCAGGTAGTTGAAGGCCTGTTTCACCGTCAGCCCAAACTTCTTTGCGAATTCTGACACAAAAATCAGCGTCCATTCTATTTTGTCTGCATTGCTATACATATCTTTCTGCCTTTCTTGGCACAAAGGTACAATTAAGTGGGCGAAAAAGCAAAAGATTTGTGTTTTTTCCGAACTTGAATATCTTTTACCCCAGCACTCCCAGCCACTTCTCTGCCAGAGCCGACTTGGTGCGGATGTGCTCTTCCACTGCCACGACGAAGGGGTTGGACTCGAACTGGCCGCGGACTTCGCTGAAGTCCAGGGTTTGTACCGTGCTGTCCTGTCCGTCGAAACCAAACCCTGTACGGGCGCTCAGCGAGAATTCTTTGCGTGCATCCTTCCATAGCATCTGGTCCAGGCCGATGACGGATTCCTTCCATTTCCTTATTATATCGGAAAGCATGGCTGAGGTTATCTCGCCGTTTTCGTCCATGCCGTAGAAATCCAGCATAGCGCGGTATGCCCATTGCCACTCCAGGTCGTAGTAGTTTCGGTGCAGGGCAGAGAGTTCGGCATTGACCTCTTCCAGGGATGTGATTTCCCCGTTCTGTATCCTGTCCAGCAGGGGGATGAGCAGTTTCTTGGGCGCTATCAGTCCGCACAGGTCCACCCAGTCGCCCGTGCCCTCCTCGCTGGCGGGACGGAAGTGCTCCAGCTTGCCCTCTACCTTCTCCAGGCGCGAGATGACGCTGTTGCCCAGGAACTTGTTTATCGCCATAGTGTACAGGCTGATGCCCTTTTCCATGGCACTGCCGGTGATACGTGCGCTCTGGTAGGCGTATGTGTCTGAAGTGGCGCCTGAAATCTCCTTCAACTGCTTCAGCGTCTTCAGACCGCGCAACATCTTCTGTATGGTATAGGGCGAGAGCAGATTGAAGTTGACGTTGTCCAGTCTGCCATCCATATGTCTCTTGTCGCGCTTAGGCCATTTCTGTGCATCGCGGATGGTGCCCACACTGCGCAGGGCAACGGCCGGGGCAAGGTATGTGACACCGTCCTTTTCTATCAGATAGCTGAAGGGCATGTCCGAGGTGTCGGGGTTGGTGGTATGGCGCCCCATAACCAGTGAGAAGGCACCTATGCGTGCCGGCCACAGGATGTAGGAGTCGCTGGCAGTCTTGGCACCACGTTCCATGGCACCCTGATGTATGGGTCCCAGTTTGTACATGTGGTTGCTCTGGTTGCTGCCACTGCCTGCATTCATGAACGAGAACATGCCGGCAATGAGCAGTGTGCTCTTGTGGTGGGTAACCGTGAACGGACCGGCAAAGATGGAGCAGGCCTCGCCGTTCTCCTCGTGGCAGTTGCAGAAGAACAGCGAGTCCGAGGCTCTGTAGCCGTGCTTGAAGGTGCAAGCCTGTCCCACGAAGCAACGTGTCAGCGTGGTGCAGTCATCTATAGTGCTGCCGTCCTGAACGATGAAGTCGTCGGCAATGACACCGTAGCCAATGTGTATGGGAGATTCCAGGCGCGACATCAGCGAACCGTTTTTCAGTCGTCCGGCACCTTCTATCTTGGAGCCAGGACCCACGTAGACATTCTTGATGTATCCCGTATCCACCACGGTGCTGTGTGCCGATATTGTGCCGCGGCTGCTTGTCCTTTTAGCCGTGTGTGCTGCAACCATATCCTTTATGCGCTGTATCAGCACGGGGCGATGGCGGTACATGGCGGTGATGTATGCCTCGTGCGCCGTAAGTCCGTCGTGCAGGGTTACTTCACGTCCTCCCGTCTCACAAAGCACCGAAACCTCTGTGCCGCAACCGAAACTTGTCTCGCCGTCCACCAGGATGATGTCGCAGTTCTCTATGAAGCAATCCTCCTCGATGTCGTAGTTGGCAATGTAGTTCTTGATGTTCTCTATGCAGCAGTCGTTGCCCACGCTGACGTTGTGCAGTGTGGCATGGAAGATGCCGCTATGCTTGCGCATGCCTCCTGGCATGAGGAAGGATTTCTCGAACTTGCCCAGACGGCATGTGCCCGAGAAACGTACTTCGCGCACATATTTCAGGTCCAGTTCGGGGTGAACAAGAATTTTGTTCCAGTCTTCGGCAGAGCAATGCTGGGATTCTAACTGTGCTATCTGTTGGGGAGAGAGGGGGAGATACATGAGAGGGGATGTTTTCTATAGGGTTATTCTATGGTCTAATAGTATGTCTTCGGTGGGCACCTTGTCCCACGAGAAGAGGGGAATGAGTTCCTGGGGAGAGATGGGGGCTGGAGTGTCGGTCAGACCGGCGAGGTGTGCCAGCAGTCCTATTATCTCCTGCGGGCTCGTGCCTTTGTCTCGGAGATAGCCAAGGTCCATGCTCTTGTCGCGCTTGCAGAGGCGCTGGCCCTCGGCGTTGCAGAGGAGGGGGTGGTGGAGGAAGTTAACGGTGAGCGGTGAGGGGTGAGGGGTGAGCGGTGAGGGGTGAGGGGTGAGCGAATTAGTTTTCCGTTTTCCGTTTTCACCTTTCCGTTTTAGAAACAGCAGTTCTCTAAGGTGTATCTGCTGTGGAGAGGACAGGAGCAGGTCGCGGCCACGGACGATTTCAGTGACGCCCATCAATGCATCGTCCACTACTACTGCCAGCTGGTATGCCCAGGCACCGTCTTTTCTCCTTATTATATAGTCGCCGCAATGCTCGGCAAGGTTGATGTCGTGCTGGCCATAGTGCCCGTCGGTGAAGGGGATGGTACAGTCGGGAACGATGAGGCGGGTGGTGGCAAGACCCACCCCAACCCCTCCCTCTATGGAGGGGCTTATGTGATTGGTGGCAGTAGGGACACGGCATGCCGTGTCCGCAACATCATTCTCTGCGTCCGAAATAACATCTTTCGGCCGGCAGGTGCCTTTATATACCACTCTGCCGTCGGTTTCGTGGGGGGCTTGGGTGGCCATAATGTCGGCACGGGTGCAGTAGCAGGGATAGGTGAGGCCCATTTCCGTAAGGCGGTGCAGGTATTCCTCGTAGATGTGCCCGCGCTGGCTTTGCCATACGGGTTCGCCATCCCAGGGGAGGCCCAGCCACTGCAGGTCGTCCATCAGCTGGAGGGCATACTCCCTGCGGCTGCGCTGAGGGTCGAGATCCTCAATGCGCAGAACCCACTCGCCCCCCTTGCTCTTGGCTGAAAGCCAGGAGAGGAGGGCACAGAATACGTTGCCCAGGTGCATGCGCCCGGTAGGGGAGGGTGCAAATCTTCCTCGTGTCATGCCACAAAGGTAAGGCTTTTTTCTCAAATACTTGCAATATGCTTATTTAGTAGTGCCAAACCAATGGCAATTCGGATTATAATGTGTACTTTTGGCGCGCAAAATGATACAACAACATAAAATCAACTAACACAAAGAATGAAAAAGAATCTTCTAACCATGCTGTCGGTGGTAATGATTGCCCTGCTGATGGCATCTTGTGGCGAAAAACGAAGCTATGAGACAGTGAAAGGCGATCCTATGCAGAGCCGTATCTACACGCTGGACAACGGGCTGAAAGTCTATCTAACCGTCAACAAGGAAGCGCCCCGTATCCAGACCTACATCCCCGTTCGTGTGGGCGGCAAGAACGACCCTGCCGAGACAACGGGTCTGGCGCACTACTTCGAGCACCTCATGTTCAAGGGCACTGAGAGTTTCGGTACACAGAACTATGCCGAGGAAAAACTTTTGCTGGACCAGATTGAGGCGCTCTTCGAGGTCTATCGCACCAAGACCGACGAGGCAGAGCGTGCGGCTATCTATCATCAGATAGACAGTATCTCGTACGAAGCCTCCAAGTTGTCTATCCCCAACGAGTACGACAAACTGATGGCTGCCATCGGCGCCTCCGGCACTAATGCCTACACCGGCTACGATGTGACGTGCTATGTGGAGGATATCCCCTCCAACCAGTTGGACAACTGGGCAAAGATACAGTCTGACCGTTTCAAGAACAACGTGATACGCGGTTTCCATACCGAACTTGAAACGGTGTACGAGGAGAAGAACATGAGTCTTACTAATGACAGCAGAAAGGTTATTGAGGCTATTCTTGGCTCATTGTATACCAAGCATCCCTATGGCACACAGACCGTACTGGGAAGTCAGGAACATCTTAAGAACCCCTCTATCACCAACATCAAGAACTTCTATAAGCAGTGGTATGTGCCCAACAACATGGCTATCTGTATGTCGGGCGATTTCGACTACGATGAGGCTATGGACGTGATAGAGAAGTATTTCGGTGACATGCAGCCCAACAAGGACCTGCAGATGCTTGACTTCGCTGCAGAGGAGGAAATTTCCGCCCCAGTGGAGCGTGAGGTTCTGGGTCTGGAGTCGGAGAACGTTACCATCGCATGGCGCCTGCCCGGTGCTGCTTCCGACGAGGCTTTGATGCTGGAAGTGGCAGATGCCATCATGAACAACGGCAAGGCAGGTATCATTGACATCAATATCCTGCAGGAGCAGAAACTGCTCTCTGCCTTCTCTTTCCCTTATGCGATGTCTGACTATACTTCCTACATCCTGCAGGGCGAACCCAAGGACGGACAGAGCCTTGAAGAGGTCAAGGCCATGCTGCTTGCCCAGATAGACTCACTGCGCCAGGGCAATTGGGACGAGTCGCTGCTGGCTGCTGGCATTGCCAACTACAAGCTGGATTTGCAGAAGATGCTCGAGGACAACGAATCACGTGCCGACCTCTTTGTGCAGGCTTTCGTCAACAACCAGCCATGGGCAGACGTAGTGAAGCGCATGGAGAAGATGGAAAAGATTACCAAGGCCGACGTTGTGGCATTTGCCAACGCCTATCTGAAGGACAATAACTATGTCGTGGTGTACAAGCGCCAGGGTGAGGACCCCAGTATAAAGAAGGTGAACAAGCCCGCCATTACACCAATCTACATGAACCGCGACACTACCAGTGCATTCCTGCAGGAGATACAGGCTTCTGTAGTTGCTCCGATAGAGCCTGTGTTCGTGGATTTCGGTAAGGATATGAGTCAGGGAACTGTGGGCAAACTGCCTCTGCTCTACAAGAAGAACGAGACAAACGACCTCTTTACTCTGCAGTACATCTATGATTTCGGTACAGCCGAGATGAAGGAGATGGGGTTGGCTGCCTCATATCTTGATTATCTTGGTACGTCCGACATGTCAGCAGCAGAGATAAAGTTGGCTTTCTATAATCTTGCATGTACCTACCATATTAGTGCAAGCAAGGATAGAGTCGTTGTTAGTCTTAGTGGTCTGGCA
>JAEIGA010013555.1_pt1 | contig 12411 bp, 11 predicted proteins | sample 9270691 | NCBI WGS metagenome assembly JAEIGA01 (sample SAMN17057246, study PRJNA624740) | gut metagenome | biome: biome; isolation source: fecal sample | host: Bos grunniens | place: China: Xizang | collected 2019
TGCAGTTTCTGGTATCATTGATTGAATATATATAGTTGATTTTTCAGGATCAATACCTACTGATAAATAATCCATTGCAACTTCTCTTACGTTTTTTCTAACTTTTTCTGGATTATTAAAGTTATCTGTTAATGCTTGAACATCAGCAATTAATATATATGGTTCATATTCACCACTATTTTGCATTTCAACTCTTTTTTTCAAAGAGCCAAAATAATGACCAATATGTAATCTTCCTGTAGGTCTATCACCTGTTAAAATTCTTTTTTTATTTCCCATTTCTAATTTACCTCTTTATCTTAAAAGTACATTTAATATTATACTTTATTTTGTCTTAAAAATCAATGCTTTTTGACATTTTATGTAAATTGCCTTTTTTTATTACTAACGCAAAAGTAGCGAAGCATTAGCTCCGCTACTCCGCCTCTTTTGAAAAGAAACAACCTGCTTTTTTCCTGTAACTAGATTAATTGCCAAATTAAATGGATTTTGCCATACAATTTGTCTTCTTCAGACATATAATCTACCGCTAAATAATACGTTTCGAAAGCTTTCTTGTTGATATTGGTCTTCATGATTTCATCAAAAGTATGACCATAATAATAAGCCTTCAAAATATCGCATTTTGCTAAAAGTGTATATACATATTCAAATGAATCAACATAAGTAATTTCACACTTATCATTTTCAACCGGTAAGTTATTTGCTCTCAAAATTTCTCTAGCAATCATTTCTGTAATACATTCACTAACTAAACAACGGTCAAAGAAAGTCAGATTTGTATATTCAGAGATCCGTGCAGTAAGATGACTAACGATATGAATAAGTTCATGTACAACCATATGTAAATCCACTATTTCAGGATTTGAATAACTTTCGTTAACATATATTGTTGTATCATGAGCTAACATAGGAACATTAACTAGTGAATTATTTTTTCGATTTACTGAAATATATTCGAAATTCACTTCATTAATTCCATTCTTTACAAACTCTTTGTGCTCGGCTTTTATAATGTTTGATGAATCAATATAATCACAAACTAATTTTTTAGCTTCACATAAGAATTCGGACATTTTAGCACTTGCTTTTCTTGGACTCGTTTTATATCTTAAGTTTTTAAACGGTTCCTCTCCACCATAAAAATCAGATGGAATATAGCAAGCCCAAATAGAATTATCCATTTCATCCATCAACCTGTAAGTTGCCGGAGCATGTTCTCTTTCAACACGCATAGTTTTTCTTGCATACATGAATTCATACTTATACATTTCTTCACGTGATTTCGCAAGATCATACAAATTCTTTTCTACGACACATTCTTTTTTCTCTGTAATCGCAGATTCTTCTCTCTTATAAGTCTCACCCAGAAACTTACTAAAAAAAGTTAACAGTGACATCTTTTTTGTTTTGTCTTTTACGTTGCTCATATTTACCTTTCTACCAAATTTGGCTGAACGAGCACTGTTAATAGTTACAATGACATCCAAAATTAAGATGATTATTTTAGATATCACCTTTAATTATACCACAAAATTTACTTTCAATCAACTTTTGACACTTTATGTAAATTATGCTATAATTATTCTGTTAACACCTTAGTTAACGGTAACAGTCAAACTCGACATAGACCTAAGACGCCCAGACTTACAAAGAATATATAATTAATCTGGGAACGAAAGTATAGACTTCTATACCGTAGGGAAAGGTAAAAGACATTGCAGATTTTTCTTACTCAAGCACCTCAGACCGGCAAAGTCAACGAGTTCGTTGAATACAATTTCGACGGACGGTACCTGCAAGCAACACTCAACGGAAAAATGGTAATTTCTCAACCGGCAATGCTTGGGCAAGCATTCTATATCATCCCTCAGGGACAAAAGAATGCTCCTCTCGTCACTAAAGCTGAGATTCCTGCCAACCGGGGTGGAAAAATTGCATGGGCCTTGTCTTTCATCGGCACAGATAAATGTATGCCTTCCGAAAACGCTTTCTACGAAACGTACGATAAGCTCGTCAAGGAAGATTCCATCATGAACATTGCATCTTTCCTCAGCTATGGAAAATATGCAATTGTTATCGCCGATAAGTACAAACACAACGATAACCCTGAAAAATGCAAAGTCAAAAAGAACAATCCGGTTCTCGCTTGGATTAGCGATGATATTCCGCTTTGGGCTTTGAACGAACTTCTCGACAAGTACGAAAGTCGCAGACGCCTGCCTTGTCCCAAAGAATTTTTCTACATTCTGTAAGACGAAATGGCATAGACCACAAAAAACTCGCAGCACCCGCTGCGAGTTTTTTCATTTATTTTTTCTTAAATAAAATTCTCATAGTATTAAATATTGTTAATAACGTTACACCAACATCAGCAAATACAGCCATCCACATTTGAGCTATCCCAAATACACTTAATTCTAATACGACTATTTTTACTAAAAGTGCAAATATTAAATTTTGTTTTATTATTTTATTTGTAAATTTTGAAAGTCTAACTGTTTGAGCAACTTTAGTTAAGTTGTCTGTCATTATTACAATATCAGCAGCTTCTATAGCAGAACTTGCTCCTATTCCACCCATTGCAATACCAACATCTGCCAAAGCAATAACTGGAGAGTCATTAATTCCATCTCCAACAAAAGCTACATTTCCTTTTGTATTATTTTTTATAATTTTTTCCATTTCATTATATTTATCATTTGGAAGCATTTCTGCTTTTACTTCTTTTATTCCTATAATTGAAGCAACTGATTTTGCAACTTCTTCACTATCTCCTGTAAGCATTACAGTTTTTATACCTAATGAATTTAAAGCACCTATTGCTTCTTTTGTCTCAGGTTTAATTGTATCACTTAAGATTACAGCTCCAATTACAATATCATCAAGCTTTACATATATACAAGTTCCATTTGTCTTTTCTTCTTTTGCGCCAGTAAATTCAGCATTACCAATTTTAACTGTTTTATTATCATATTTGTATGTAATTCCATTACCAGGAATTTCTTTAAATTTTGATATTCTATCTTTATTAATTGTTCTATTAAATTTTTCTAATATTGCATTTGCTATTGGATGATTTGAAAAACTTTCACCATAAGCTGCATATTCTAATATTTCATCTTCTGAAAAATCTCTATCATATACTTTAATTTTAATTACTTCAAATATACCTTTTGTTAAAGTTCCAGTTTTATCAAATGCTATATATTTAATGTCCTTAACAGCATCTAAATAATTACTTCCTTTTATTAAAATACCATTTTTTGAAGCTCTACCTATTCCTGAAAAATAACTCAATGGTACAGAAATAACAATAGCACAAGGACATGATACAACTAAGAATATTAAAGCTCTATAAATAGATTCAACATATGTAACATCTAATAAAATTGGAAGTACTATAGCAACAATTGCAGCTAATATCAATACAATTGGTGTATAAATTCTAGATGCTTTATTTACAAATGTTTCTGTTTTAGCTTTTTTATCAGTTGCATTTTCAACTAAATTTAAAATTTTACTTACAGTACTATCTTCATATTTTTCAATTACTCTTAGTTTAATTAATCCATTATCGTTTATACTACCAGATAAAACTCTATCATCTAATTTTACATCAACTGGTTTTGTTTCTCCTGTTAAACTTGATGTATTAAGAGTTGCTTCACCTTCGACTACAATTCCATCTAATGGAACTTTTTCTCCTTGTTTTATTAAAATTATATCGCCTATATTTACTTCTTCTGGATTAACTTTATGATCATGATTATCATGTACTAAATTTGCATATTCTGGTTTTATATCCATTAATGCTGCAATTGATTTTCTTGTATTATTTATGGCTTTTTCTTCCAATATTTTACCAATTTCATATAATGCTATAACCATTAAACCTTCTACAGTTTCACCAATTAAAAATGCACCAATACAAGATACTGTAACTAAAAAATTCTCTTCTATAACTTTTGATTTTAATAATTTAATTGCATTCTTTGCAGGTCTAAATAATAATATTGCATATCCTATTATAGCTATTATTTTAGTATATAGTTCAGGTAAATCTATTACCATTATTGAAATCATTATAACTATTCCAATTATAATTCTTAATACATTTTTATTTAATTTATATTCCTTTTTTTCATGCTCATGTTCATGATTATGATCATGATTATGATTATGATCATGTCCACAATTACTTGTATGCTTTTTAGTTTCTTCTATTGTTAATATTTCTACATCTGGTTCAATTAATTTTACTACATATGCAATATCTTCTTTATGAACTTCTAATTCTGACTCAAATGTTAATTTCAATGTATTAAAATTTACATTTACATTAATGTAATTCTCATTTTCAGCAAGTTTATCTTGTATTTTATTAGCACAATTAGCACAATCTAATCCTTCTAATATAAACTCATACTTCTTCAATGTGTTCACGACCTTTCTCAAAAATTTCTCTAACATGTTCATCATCTAATGAATATATAACTGATTTTCCATCTTTTCTATATTTTACAAGTTTTGCTTGTTTTAATACTCTTAACTGATGAGATATAGCTGATGGTGTTGAATTTGTAATTAACGCAATATCACATACACACATCTCTTGATGCATTAATGCGTTTAATATTTTCAATCTTGTTGAATCACCAAAGACTTTATATAATTCAGATAACTCAAAAATTTCATCGTCTTTAAGTAATCTTTCTTTGACTTTATTAACAAGTTCTAAATTTGAAATTTCTTCTTCACAATTAATAAATTCTTCCATACTTTCTCCTTATTTGAACATGTGAATAACCATTCATATGTTCATTGTGATTATATAACTCTTCTTATAGTACGTCAATAAATTATTATCTCTTTTTTATTTTTCTTCATTATTAATTTATTTTATCTAAGCAAAAAAATAAAGGCCATATCGAAATATGACCTTTATAAATATTCAATTATTCTTCTTCCTCTTTTAATTCTTCAGGAATATCATATTCAGCTTCTTCAAAAACTTTTAATAATTTTTTAGCCTTATCATAATCTTCTTCTGATACTAATATTTGTTTTGTAGTTAAGCTTTGACCAAAAAGAATTGTCATATAAGCTCCACTACCAACTTCCCTCCTTATATATGCAATATTATTATCTTCAAGTAGTCCAATAATTTGTCTTATTAATATTTCATCACTACTTTCAAAAACAACTTTTTCTTCCATACATATCACCTGATTTCTTTTGTTAATTTATTTAATACACTTATAATTATACCACATTTCTCATAAAAATTCAAATTTAGGGCTTTTTACGGTATCCATATAATAATTTAAATTAACTTACAAAACAAAAAAGCAAGAGCATTTTCGCTCTTGCCATTTATTTTATTCTTAGAATTCATCTCTTCCTTCTGGTAAAGCTGGATAATCAAGAACAACTCTAATTTGCATAACATATCTAATTGTTCTAACAAATTTGCTGTTTTTAATTCTTTGCCATAAAGATGGTTTTGTTTCAAATCTTGTTTCTTCAAAGTATGTTTCCATTTCAGTTTCACCTGTAGTTTCGGCAACTTCAGTTCCACCTGTAACTTCTTCAACTTCTCCACCAACAGTTTCTGTTGTTCCTGTTGTTTCTTCTGTTCCGCTTACTGCAGCTGCAACAGTTTCAACTTTTGTTTCAACAACTGGTGTTGGTTCAACTTTAGCTTCTTCAACAACTTCTCCACCAACTTCTGTATTTCCTCCAAGGATTTCATCAACTGGTGCTGGTATGTATTTTAATGCTTCAGCTATTTCAATTCCGATATAGCTTAATGCTTTTGATTTATCATCAATTCTTTCCATATCAATTTCAATATGTAAGTTTGATTCTAAGTTATTGATTTTAGCATCTATTAATTTAACTGCTCCATTGTATTCTTCAGATGTTTTATCTTTAGCTTTTCCAATTACTGTTAAAGCTTCTGCAACTTCAGCTGGATATTTAGATTCTAATTTTTTAACAATCTCTTTCCAATTTTTAGCTTTAGCTTTTACTGCTGTTGTAGCATCTCTTAATACTGTTGCAAGTTTAATATTTTTCTCTCTTTGTCTAATTAAATCTTCAACTTTTTTTGTATTCTCTTCAAATTGATTTGTAGCATACTCAACTAAATCATATGCAGCTTTATATACACTTGATGGGAAATTCTTTTTCTTTGGATATTCAATTAAATATGTTTTAATTGATTCTACTAAATCTTTAAAATAAGAATCATCCTCTAATTGCACAATTTGCTTTTTGCTATTAGGATTAATTAATTTTTGAACCTTATCTATATTTGATAAAATTTTTTCTTCCGTGATTACCATTTTCACGTTTACTATGCCTGATTTACCGAAAAATGACATTGTAAACTACCTCCTTCGTATCAATCTAATTAAATACTACTGATATTATATCTACTTTTATTTAAAAAAACAAGAGATTTTTGATTACATTTGTGTTACATTTTACTTATTTCCGTAACAGTTCCCAATTTTTACAAAATTTAAAATCATAAATTTTCTTATGTAAAATTACAAAAAAATTGAGGGTAATTTTTTACCCTCAATAAAATTTATTTCATTATTTTTTTCATTTCTTCATGTCTTTTTATTTTTAATGTTGTTGTTTTTATTAATTCTTCTTCTGTTATAATCATTTCTTTAACATATTTATATTTTGGCATTGTTTTATTTATTTCTTTAACTTTTTCCCATAATTTTGCTCTTATTTCCTCTTCTGTTTCAACGCCATATTCCGCTTTCATTGCATCTTTATCATATACAATTTTTGAGCACATTTTTAAATCATTTTCATCATTTTCATCTGGTTTTCCATATACAAATGATTCTTTAACACCAGGAATTTTATTTAATAATGTTTCTGTTTCTTCTGGGAATACATTTTTACCATTTTTTAATACGATAACGCTTTTCTTTCTTCCTGTTATAAATATAAATCCATCTCTATCAATATATGCTAAATCTCCTGTATGGAACCATCCATCTTTTATACATTCATTTGTTGCTTCTTCATTTCCATAATATCCAAGCATTACTGTTGGACCTTTAACAGCAAGTTCTCCAATTCCTAATTCATTTGGTTCAACTATTTTTGTTTCTAAACTTGGGAATGTTTTTCCTATTGATCCTAATCTATTATAAAATGGATTTTCTGCAGCAACAACTGGTGCTGTTTCACTTAATCCATATCCTTGGAATGTTCTAATTCCTAATGCGTTAAATCCTTTTTCAACTTCTGGATCAAATGCAGCTCCACCAGCAACAAATAATCTTAATTTTCCACCAAAATTAGCATGGATATCTTTAAATAATTTTCTTCTACAATTTATTTTAAATATTTCTAATACATCACATAATTTTGAAGCAAATTTAACTGTTTTTGTTTTACCTTTTTTCTCAATTCCAGCCATTACTTTTTTATACATATTTTCAAATAATACTGGTACAGCAACCATTACAGATGCTTCAAATTCTTTTAAGTTATCTGCTATATGTCTAATTCCTTCGCAGAATGCTATTGTAGAACCAACACTCATAGCAAATAAGAATCCAACTGTACATTCAAATACATGATGAAGTGGTAAGAATGAAAGTAATGTATCATTATGATTTATATCAAATACAGATGATATATCATAAATGTTTGCACAAATATTTGTATTAGAAAGCATTACTGCTTTAGATTGTGATGTTGTACCTGAAGTAAATAACATTACTGCCATTGTATCATTATTAATTTCTGCATCTAAAAAGCTTCTAGCTCCGTTTTTAATTAAATCTTTTCCTACTTTAATTAATTCTTTTTGTGAATACACATCATCTGTTTTTTCTTCTAAATCCATTGATATGAAGAATTTAACATTTCCAACTTTATCTGCTCTAGCTTTATTCATCATTTCATCATATTTATTTGAATAGAATACAGCTTCTATTTCAGATCTTTCAATTAAACTTAAAAGTTCTGTTTCTGTTAAAGCTTTATCTAATGGAACAACTACACCTGTACCACCAATTATTGATAAATATGCTTCTTCCCATTCATATCTATTTTCACCAATAACACCAATTCTTTTATCTTTTAATCCTATACTAATTAATGCAGTTCCTAAAGCATTAACATCATCCATAATCTCAGTGTATGTTAATGTTTTAATTTCTTTTGTTGAAGCATCTTTATATTTAATTGCAATTTCATCTCCATAAGTTTCTTTACAATTATTAATAATTTCTTTGATATTATTAAATTTTTTTGCTTCAAGTTTTCTTTCACAACCTTTGTAAATTCTTTCTTTCATCTTACTTCTCCTAATATTATTTTAAACAATTTTATTAAATAGAGTTTTTTCATACTCTTTATATAAATCTTGAACGCTAATTTCGCTTAATCCTGCTTTTCTTTTATAAATAAGTGTTGAACATGTTAATGAAAAAATTTCTGATGCTAATACTTCAGCGTTACAATTTACTATATCGCCTTTATCAACACCTTCTTGTACAATCTCTTGTACTTTAGAAATATATTCAATTACCTTTTCCTTGCAAAATACATTTCTTGTTTCATTTCCCCATGTTTGACTCAAAACAATAGTTAACAAATTTTCATATTTTGCTACAGCTTTTAATTGAATTAAAGAAACCGCTTTAATTTTATCTAATGTATTAGTACATTTAGCAATTTTAATATCTATACTATTTATTAAAAGTTTAATTCCCTCTTCAACTAAAAAATTAAAGATCTCCTCTTTACTACTAAAATGATAATATAGAGTTCCTTTTGCAACACCAACTGTTGCTGTTATCTCTTCTATACTTGTAGCATCATATCCTTTTTCTGAAAAAAGTTTTAATGATGTTTCAAATATCTTTCTCTTAGTTTTGTTCATAAGCATACCCTTACCTATTTATAATCTAAATACATTAAGTATTATATAGTTTTTATTTTAAATTTGCAACAATTTTTAATAAAGTGAATATCCGGTCAGTTTGTTGATACAAGTCGACTTGGTATTGAAAACTAGATGCATTTTTTACCTTTATTTTCTAGCAATTTTGTCTACTAAACAAAAAACCATCTACGATGTAGATGGTTTTTTTTACTATACTATATTTTCTATTTTCTTTCTCATTTCTTCAATCTTACGTTTTGTTTCTTCAATTTCTTTTTTATTCATTTCTATCTCATTTTTATAATATTCTGATAGTTTATTAATTTGTTCGTAAGATAATTCTTTAACTGCTATTTTACCTTTCTCATATTCTAATCTTAAATTTTCAAATTCTTCATTAATCATCATATGGATCTCTACCTTCTTCCTCTTCATTTTTTTCTTCATGTACAGGTTCTTCAGGTTTTGTCTTTCCTAGTTTTGAATAATACATTTTTTCAATTTCTTCATATTTTTTAATATAATCGTCTCTTTCATCTCTAGAAATCATAGCTTGTCTTTTTAAGAAATCTAATGCTGCTCCAACAGAAGAATTAATAACTCTATCTGAATCATCAATTAATCTATCTATTTCTGATGCTAATCTATCATTTTCAGCTTTTACATAATTATCTTCTATATTACATGCTTCTGAAAATTCTTTAGTATCAATTAATCTAGAAATTCTATCACCTAAATCTAAACCATCAAGTTGTGATTCATCTTTAAGTGTTATTTTATCCATATCTGGTACTATATCATAATTAAGTTCTAATAAAAGTTCTGCAGTTCTACTTACATTTGTAGAATATAAACTCCACTCTTCTTCTGAAAGATCTTCTCTCATTGTTAATCCAAATGTAGAAAGAACACCTCTTTTAGTTTGAGTTAAATCATCTTCCGCTACCATTCTTTCATTAACAGATTTTATATCTGCAGCAACAGCAAAAACAATATTTTTTAACTCTTCTTGTGACATTCCTTCTGGAACATTTACACTATATAATCCAGGTTTCATTTGAGAAAACATTGTAGCTAAATTTTTATATCTTTCAAGCATACTAGCAACTTTACCAAGAGCTAAATAACTTTTATTTGGATCTGGTTCTTTTTTTACCATATCTGTACTTGGATATCCAAGCATTTTAAGCATTGATGCTAGATATACTTTTCTTAAATTTACAACTTTTTCAGCTGATATTCCAAGCTTTTCATATTCTTCAAATTGTTTTGCTATATCATAAATCTCAGCACAAATAGACTCTACAGTATCATTTTTATCGTAGAATTTTGGATCGAATTTTTCACTAGTCTTTTTAGGACCACCTGACATATCATTTTGCCATTCCATTGTTCCATCATCATATAAACCAACAGTAAAGAAATAATCTGGATGTTCATCTTCTCTAGATGAAAATTCCCATTTATTATCTCTTCTTACAATTCTTTCTATATAAGTAGTACCGTGATCACCTTTTCTAGATGGTAATTGTACAGCATACATACCATTATCAGTTACTATAGCATCTGCTAATTGTCCTTTGTACTTAACTTTGAAAGTTTCCATATGTAACCTCCTAATTTTCTTTTGGAAAATTTTTTATCTCACTTATAATTATAACACATTTACATTTTTTGTGCAATTTTATACTTTTTACCGAATTTCTTAATTAATTTTAAAAAGCTACGCAAAAATTGCGTAGCTTTTAATTAGTCTTTTAATCTATTCAAAATCTCTTTCTTATTTAAACCAAATTTTTCTAATTCTTTAATTTGCTTCTTTATATTTTCAATTTTTTCTTCTATAGACTTTTCAAGTACTTTTTCTGTTTTCAATGTTATATATGTCCCTTTAGTTGAAAGCGTAACTATAACACCTCTTTGTTCCAAAACAGAATAAGCTTTTTTTACAGTATTGGGATTAACACCAAGTTCTAATGCCATATCTCTAATAGATGGAATTTGTTGTTCTGGTTTTAATAACTCCAAAGCAACATATCTTTCAATGCCATTAACGATTTGCATATAAATTGGTATTCTGCTTTGATAATCTAAATTAATCATACAATCAAACTCCTTTCACTTAAAAACTACCTGGTGCAACTATTACATCTGGTTCCATTCCCTTAGTATAAACAACATCATCAATATAATTATAATTACTTTCTTCTCTAATTGAGAATGAAACTTTTGATTTTAAATCTTCTAAATCATTAATAAATATAGCTGTATTAAGCTCATATAAAGTGATTTGTACAAAAGGTTTTGTCACATCAATTGAATTTGGATCAAATTCTTCTAGATATTTTTTTAACTCTTTTAAATTAAGTTTTTGTATTGATACTAATTTTTCTTCATCATCAACATTACTGTAAATAATTCTTCCGCTTGTAGTATAATAATCATAATTTTCTGTATATTCATTTTCATATTTTTCTATTTCTTTAATTCTTTCTTCAGTCAACTCTAAAGCTTTACTATTTATAACTTTATAAATATTCTCAGCAAACTCTGTTTCATGACCGAATGCTAATGAATATTCAGTTCTTTTAAAATTATCATACTTATAAAATCTTACGTTTGTTAATCTATCATAAGTTTTATCATAATAATTATAATCAACATTTTTTAAATTATCTTTTATATTATTTAAAATAATAGATTTTAAATTACTATTAATATTTTCTATTAAATTATCATGTTTTTTACATATTAATGTTACATTAACACCAGAATCTAATACCCTAATCATACTATTTTCTGTAATTTCAAATTCTTCTAATAAATCATTTATATATGTTTCATCATTAACAACATAATCTAATACTCGTTTATATAAATCATTAGTAATATTTCCATATAGCTCTATTTCTTTACCGCCATTAAACTTACATCTTATCTCTACACTTCTTGTTTTTCTAACACTGTCATATGAACTAGTATAATAGCTAGATTCATAATTATTATAATCTTTTGAATCTAAAACTTCTTCTATTATTGCTCTTTTTAACGATTCATCTTCTATCTTTCCAAACCAACTATCACCATAATATATTTCAGACAATCTTAGTTCTAGTCCTACCATTTCATCCGCATAATAATAATCTCTATCATCTTTTAATTTATCTCCTAACGCTGTTAAACTTGTTGTAATTATCATTAAACAAACAACAGTTACACCGTAACTTAAAATTGTTTTTCTTAATTTAACTTTTTTACTTGTAATTAAATCATAAATAAAGTAATAAACAAACATTAAGAAAATTGTTAATAATAAATATGGTAATTCAATTTCATCAATTAATTCTTTTAATACAACTATTGCTGGATAAAGAGTAATTCCTTTTACAAACAAATGCATTTTTTCACTTTCAAATGAATTGCCTGTATTTTCCATTTTTCTTTTTTCAAATAAGCCTAAACCAAATACCATATATAAA